>Ga0325401_1002500_pt1 | contig 16409 bp, 8 predicted proteins | sample PopdelMetagenome_FD_205666 | JGI IMG/M metagenome (GOLD analysis project Ga0325401, IMG submission 205666) | Populus deltoides microbial communities from Bellville, Georgia, United States - Xylem-PdKOR-R2 | ecosystem: Host-associated > Plants > Phyllosphere > Stem > Wood/Secondary xylem | place...
GAATTTAGTAATCCAATGCAAGCTTGGTAAGATTAGAGCCAATAGCAATCAGGCTGCTAAGATTAATTCAAGCTTGATTAATGAACCTTGAAATACTCTCAGGGTGTTCTTTCCGTTATTCTTTAAAGGAGAGATCGCCACCACTGAAGGGAGAGCCACCTTTCTGCTCCCAGAGGCCATATTGTTTTGGTTGAGCATTACGTGTGAATCAGTTGAAATCAGATGTCATATAAATGTTAATTTTTCTTTGTTATATATATATATATATATATATATATATATATATATAATTTCATTGCACAAATAATTTCGTTTTTTTTCCTTGCGTTGCACAAATAATCTCTTAGAACTCGCTAAGCGGTCTTATGGTCAATCCAGTTAAAAGGAACTTGCTTTTTTGTTTTTTTCCCTCCAAAGCCATCTGCGAGGTTTTCTCACCCTTCTTGAGGTACCTAGTGGTCCTAAACAATAAAAAATAATCATTCATATGTAAGAGCGCTTTTTTTTTTAGTTTTTTTTTTTTATATAAAAAGTAAACTAGTTGACTTGAAAAAAAAAATCTAGGTAAATGTTTTTAACATATGAATGACTTCATTTCATTGTTTTTTTCTTATTTTTTTAATAAATGGCTTGTAAACCAAGTTTGAATATATAATCTATTTTTAAAGAAGAGAATTTGTCAATTGAAGTTTAATCTAAAATTTTATAGTTGTAGGTTTTACAATTATGATCACTTATTTATCCAGAGTGATATCCTTATGAAACTTATATTGTTTTATAAATGCACCAACCAAATCTTTCCACCTTTCAATCTTAGTATTGTCAAGCTTCACATACTAAGTCAAGGCGACGTCACTAAGGTTGTTTTAAAAAAGTTGGACAAAAAGTTTCTTGTCATGGACAATTTCTGTGATCTTATTATAATAGGTTTTTAAATAAGTCAATTGGTATTGAGTTCATGTATACTTCACAAACTCGGGCACTCAAAATTATTTCGGTACTATAACATTAGGGACTAGGCACATTTCTAATGCTCTTATTATGATGTATAAATTAGACATTTCTATCGCCCTCATCCTTTCTTCTAAAGCCATCTATTTTTCATAAGCTTCTTCTTTTACAAGCTTTTTTTTTTCATAGCTTTGTCTCCAATAAAATCTACTGTAGGGGTTAGTCCTATGGGACAAATAGGTTGGACACGTGGATAATGGCCCATGAACTGGGATTTTAGAGATGTCCTACTAGGGTTCGAATTTTATTAATGGAAAAGATTTATGGTTGTTAAATGAGTTGTTGTTAGTTGAGTACCCAGGGCTTCTATATATTTTTCCCTTAACTCCTACTTAAGTAGGCCGGTGAGCCTTGCTATGTCCCCTTTAAGGTTTTCTATATCTTTTTTGACATTCATCCTCCCAATGGGCTTGTTCCTCATTTTTCATCAGTTTCTTTTAGAATTTGGTGTTATAGGTTTGTTTTAAAGGGAGATCTATATTTTAATCTTTCAAACAAAAACCATTCAAGTTTGCAAAGGAAATAAATATGAGATGCTTGTAGAAAGGTAAATTAAATACGGGTTCGCCCTTTAAGGGTGAAATTGGTCATCATCTATATATTCAGAAATCTTATGTCATCATTATTGTTTACACCGATAAGAAAATCCATATGCATCTCAATCATTTTTTAATAGCTTGGACTCTTGTAGAATATATGTGATGATCGTTTTCCACCTAAAAGTCTTTAAATTCATAATACTACATGTTAGGCTTTCATTGATGCAATTTATGATTACACATACATTTTAAGGATATGTTCTATTCATTAAGTGAACATGAATATGTTTTCTATATGGTCTCAAAAGAGTCTTAAATCTGTCTAGTGATGGTCATTATAAGGATAGTACAAGGGCGTTGTAAAAAACAGTTAAGGTACATATGTCCACAATTATGAAGCAAACACTCATATTTGAGTTGAGTGTTTTACAAATTTAAACCTTAATTGATGTAGGACAGACCATTAATCCCCTACCTAACCTAAAAGCTTATATGTGCTCTTAAAAATTAAAGCATTTGATGCACGATGATATTAATCCATATCAAATATATAATACATATGCAATATGTACAAAAATTAAAGCATATAATGTATAAGGAATATGTATAAAAATACATGTTTAAAAATCAGTGCTCAAAATAATCAAATTAAAACATAACAGACAAACAAACAATAAAGCTTAGCCAACAAGAAACTCCTTAATAGAATTTCTATTTTGTCACTTGTGTGTGGTATTGTGATGATCATCCTTCTAAATCAGGATTTTGGTGGTGGTATGGAAAGAATAAAGAATTATTGTCTTTTTTATGGTTATAAAGGTTTGGAATCATCATCTAGTATTTTGATAACTAGAAACCTTAAATGATCTTTAAAGTCCAGTTAAGGGGATTTTTTGTGTATAGGAATGACAATATCACCCCTAATACACTATATCTAAGGTAATGTAAATACCTAACAAAAAAAGTAAAGCCAGAAATGACCTCACTGTAGCTGATGATTTCTAAGTCAACAGGGGTTGTGCGTGCTAATGAATCCATGCATCCACTGTGGAAATAGTTTCGTTGATGATTTCTGAGTCAGTAGCGACTCAGTTTTCGTTAATGATTTCTGAGTCAACAGGGGCTGTGCGTGCTAACAAATCCATGCGGATGTAAAACCTGATAAAAATTAAAACTAGGCCGACCTAAGTTAGGAGGGCTGGCCTCCTCTAAGGGGAAATATGAGGGAGCAGAATCGACTCTAAATGAGAACTATAAAGGATTTGACTAGCCTTAGAATACAATAAACAAGGATAAAAACATGGGTAACCAACCTTCCAAACACGCCTTCACATTTAAAAGGGGTATAAATGCAACAAATGAGAGAGAATGAGCTTTTTCCCAAAACAGCTAGCCAGCAACCTTGGCTGCAAAAATCTCTCTTTCCAAAGCAAAACCAATAAACCCAACTACATGCACCACCCTGAGCATGAGAGAAGAAGGGAGACATAGGGAGAAACAGTGGTGGCCGAAGTTATAAAAGGAGAAGGAGCCTAAGCCTCTTCCCAGAACCAACATTAGCCATTATTACAACACACATACCATTTCTCAAGGAGAAAACCGAAACCAAACAGCCTGTATGCTATCTTCTTTAAGTGTTGAGTAAGAAGTGAGTTAAGAGAAGGAGAGAAAACCAGAAACATGGTAGAAAGAGAAGCTTAAAGGGTTGGCTGGACAACAAGAGAGGAAATGAAGAAACCTAATAGAAGAAGAAGAAGAACATACCACCTAATCTTAAACTAGTACTGCCCCAAAATCATGAGGTAAAGGAAGAACATCACCTCCTTGTTTATTCCTTGAAACTTCTGGACAAAAATTAGGAAGAAAACTTCAAGAGAAATGGCCTAAGATTCTTACACCTATGATTAAGGGAAACTAGACTAGAAAATGCATGAAAGTGGAGCTGAATGGGGGACCTAACTCCAGAACATTTAACAAAGGAAATAAATAAATTTGAATGCACAAACTTAGGAGGAGGGTCGATCTTAGTGAGGGCTGGACAAAATACAAATTTAATGTGATGAAATGCATGGATTGTGACCATATTAGAACCTTAGACCATCCTGGAATCAAAACAAAAAGTGTATTGGTGTGAATGACGAGATTTCTGCATGTGTTTGAAGAAATTATGTGAAAATATGTTAGAAGGATATAATGCACATAATTATAACCTTGTTGAATCGTTAGAAGGATGTTTGAGCTGAAATGGAATTCATGTTGAAGTTAATGCTTTGAATCTATCATGTAATTAGAAAAATTGCATGGCTATGAACCAAGTGAATGAAGTTATAATTGTAGCATGTTGTTGTGATTATACTTGTGATAGATTGAATGTGGTTGGCTATGGTTTACGTTCAATTTAGTTTGGGAGTGTTATAAGATAAGGGAAAACCTAGCGTAAACTTTACGCTTAAATGATGGAGAGATTAAGACAGAAATTACTTGACTATCTCTGTCAATTTCTAAATCGGCAATGACATGCATTACGTCAATGATTTTTGTGTTGACAATAAGACATGTGCATTGATGATTTCAGCGTCAGCCATAGAACTAGGTTGCGTTGATGAATTCTGGGTCGACAGTGACTTAGTTTTCATCGACGATTTCTAAGTCAGTGGTGGTCTATATGCACTAATGATTTTGGGATCAACCATAAAATTGGGTTGTGTTGACGAATTCTGGGTCAGCAGTGACTCAGTTTTCATCAATGATTTCTAAGTCTGCAGTGGCCTGTGTGCGCTGGTTGATGACAAGTTATGTGATTACCGAGTGCAAATAGATTGATTTGTGATTATTTATGTGTTAGGTGTTGAGACCGGGATTGGACCTTTGACAGGCTAGGGCACCCCATGAGAAAAACAGGTAGGTGATTTCCACCTTTTTCTTGTATAATGTTAATGTTCCGAAATGATTTAGTTATGGATGATATGTTATTGAGTTATCGATGAATGTTAAACCAACTATGAAATGTTGATTGATTTGTTGATGAATGTTAAATCGACTATGAAATGTTGATTTAGTTCTTGATGATTGTCAAAATGACTACGAAATGTTGACCGAGTTGTTGATAAATGTTAAACTAACAATAAAATATTGATTGAGTTGTTGATGAATGCTAAAATGATTATGAAATATTGATTGAGTTGTCGATGAATGATAAATTGACTATGAAATGTTGATTGAGTTGTTGATAAATGTTAAAAGGACTATGAAATATTGATTGAGTTGTTGATGAATGATAAACCGACTATAAAATATTGATTGGGTTGTTGATGAATGTCAAACCGACTATGAAATATTGATTGGGTTGTTGACAAATGTTAAATCGACTATGAAATATTGATTAAGTTGCCGATGAATGTTAAACTAACTATGAAATGTTGATGAGTTATTGCTTAGCTTCGACTAATGATGTAACAACCCGGCTTTTCAAGCCCAAAACAACGGTAATTTTTTTATACTTGACACACATCGTGTCGGTAATTAACGAACTTGTTCCCTCACCACATCAAGATACAATTCATACACCAACAACAATCAACATTTCATTTAGAAGTGAATTTTACATAAACACATATTATTATGTTTGCATGATTAGAAGTTCACATTAAAAATATACATATATAGACATGAGTTTGCATTCCTGTGCTACTAATAATCATCACAAATTTAAACAAAAAAGGATCTAATAATAGTTATACATTCAATACATTGATTCATACAAAATACATCGTGATTTAGAATGCAACTACATGATTCCTCGCAAAAGTAGGTTCCCGTATATTGGGTTACCTAGGCACCTCGTTGGTGTGACGTCTTGCAACAGTACAAAACATTTATAAGAATGCGATTACTTAATAATAGTAATGAAGTAGTCTGGCAATTTAATGAAGCATTAACATTAACCCATGTTTGAAGTGTGACATTTGTAGTTCCTTTATGTACTTGGTATGTACGGTTTGTTGTAAATTTATATACCTCATTTCTTGCAATCAACCATAATCTTAAATTCGGTTATCCTCTTAAGTTATCATTAGCCGAGGTTAACCATTCACTTGTCTTGACCATCCACTTCAGATACAATTAGCCAAGGTTAACTAACCATTTTAACTAATCAAATTTTTGTCAACATTACTCAATTGGCAGTTTAATTTTTATACTAACACAATACGGTAACAATTCATGTTAAAGCATTTCATAAATCAACGTTATGAAAAAGAAAGGTGGAGTCACCTACCTGCTCCACCTACGGGTTGTCCTTGTCCCAAAGATGATCCGATTCCGATCGCACCACCTAAGACATCAATGGTCACAAATTAGTACATTTATATCTTTGAATCACATTCATCACCATACTTATTTCAAGAATTCATATGTTCACGTTCAAGTGTTCCATATTTTACACGATCACACAATGAAATTGTTACAAACATTTGAGTCATTTCTACTTGGGAGGCCTATTATAGAAATCGATTGCGAAAACTGGTTCGCAGCAGGCTGCACAGTTCGACTTCGAAAACTGGTTCGCTGTAGGCTGCACACTGCGGCAACAAAAACTGTTTCGCTGCTGGCGCATAATTTTGGCAGCGAATGCTACTTCGCTGCAGCAAATGCTAATTCGCTGTAAATGACTCAATTTTAGCAGCGAATTACAAATTTGTTGTAGACAATTCAACGTCGACAACGACTCCTAAATTCGTTGTAGGACACACAATTCTGCAACGAATTATTAGCTGCAAACAAATCAATTTTGTATTTCGGCAGCGAATCCCAAATTCATCGCAGAACACACAATTCGGTAGCGAACATTAATTCGATGCAAACAACTAAATTTCAACAGTGAATTACAAATTCCTTGCAGACAATCTAGCTTCGGCAGCGAATCCCAAATTCGCTGCAAGACACATAATTTGGCAACAAATGTTAAATCACTGCAAACAACTCAATTTCGGCATCGAATCCTAAATTTACTGCAGAACACACACGCTGCAACCAACTCAATTTCTATAATTTTGGTAGCGAATCCTAAATTCGCTGCAAAACACACAATTCGGCATTGAATGTTAATTCACTATAATCCACTCAATTTCAGCAGCGAATTTCAAATTTGTTGAAGACAATACAACTTCGATAGCAAATCCCAACTTCGTTGTAGGACATACAATTCGGCAGTGAATGCTAATTCACTGCAACCTACTCAATTTCAGCACCGATTTACAAATTCGCTGCAGACAATACAATTTTGGCAGCGAATCCCAAATTCACTCCAGGACACACAATTTGGCAGCGAATGTTAATTCATTATCGTCAACTCAATTTCAGCAGTGAATTTCAAATTTGCTGCTGGTAATACAACTTCTACAGCGAATCTCAACTTCGCTGCAGGACACATAATTCGACAGTGAATGTTAATTCGCTGCAACCAACTCAATTTTGGCAGCGAATTACAAATTCACTGCAGACAATACAATTTCAGCAACGAATTACAAATTTGTTGTTGGACACACAATGTGGTGGCGAATGTTAATTCCTGTAAACAATTCGACTTCGGCAGTGAATTACAAATTTCAGCAGCGAATCCTAAATTCGTTGTAGGGCATACAATTCAACTTCGGCAGCAAATCCTAAATTCGCTAGAGGAAACACAATTCGACATCGAAAGTTAATTCGCTGCAAATAACTCAATTTCATCAGCGAATCCCAAATTCGCTGCAGAATACACAATTCGGTAGTGAATGTTAATTCGCTACAACCAACTCAATTTCTACAATTTCGGCAGTGAATCCCAAATTCGCTGCAAAACACACAATTTGGCAGCGAATGTTAATTCGCTGCAACCAACTCAATTTCTACAATTTTGGCAGCAAATCCCAACTTCACTGCAGAGCACACATCTCTTGGGTCTGGCATTGGCCAAATCCAACACATCTATATTGGGGCGTGTTTATTGCTTGCGCGTGCCAGCCCAACACACTAGAGAATTCAAGAAAATTATACACATGTTTTTCTTAATCCAATATTTTTTGGTAAAGATATATAAAGATATACTGATAAAATCTTGGTTCATCAGTAGTCCTCAATCTTTGTGATATAATAATATGCAAAGACTTTAATTCAAGTAAAGTGGTGAGTTTTACTCATATAAAACGGGGATGTAAGTTGGAAAAGGTGCAGAAAAATATGCATTTGGACATAAAGAAATTTTTTTAGATAAAAATACCAAGTGATTATAGGTAACAATTTCTAAGAGATTGAGGGTACCATACCCATCATTTATAAAAATTCCTAAGTCGTTGTGTGGAACCCAATGAGGATGAAACTATACTTAGAAATTTCTAAGTGATTATAGGTTTTTTTAAGAGTAGGAACATGCAGCTTTCCCAACATTGTCATGGGGCTTAAAAGCCTTCCACTAAAGAGTGGTCATTATGATCATTCATTGTTTTTGCAGGGTACGAGAGCCTCATACTAAAGAGTGGTGATTGGATAATGTTGCTATTTCTACAAGTGAGACCAAGTCCATTCCTTAGAAACTAAAGTTATTGCCCTTGGGGGATCAAGTCCATCCCATGGAGAGTTATGCAAATAGCATTAGGGAGATCAAGTCCATCCTATAGAGAGAGGCACATATAGCACCAACGAGAACAAGTTCATCCCATAGAGAGTGGTGCAAAAAACACTACTGAGATCAAGCTCAACCCATAAAGAGTGATGCATATAGCACTTTGGAGATCAAATATATCCCTTGAAGAGTGGTGCATATAGAACTGGCGAGATCAAGTCCATCCCTTATAAAGTGGTGCATATTACACCAGGAAGATTAAGGTCATCCCATGAAAAGTGGTGTATATAGCACTGAGGAGATCAAGTCCATCCCTTAGAGGGTGATGTATATAGTATTGGAAGATCAAGTCTATCCCATTAAGAGTGGGGCATATAAATAAGGAAAGATCAAGTCCATCCATTGTAGAGTGGTGCATATAATAATAAGTAAATCAAAACCATCCCATGAAGAGTGGTGCATATAACATTGGTGAGATAAAGCCATCTGTAGGGACCTGAAATTTCCAAGTAATTTTCATATTTCTAATCATTATGTCTGAGTATAATAGGGTAATTTTTTTTATGCAATCTGTCTAACAATACATCTCATTATTGATTCTTTGGTTTACCAAATTTGTAGCAGAGTTTCCCCTATAACTTGTATATTTCCTCAGTTATTTTCTTATCCTCTTGGGCAACACAATATCAAATAACTCTATACATACATGCAATAGCCTTCGGCCACCCACCAATTTAATTGTTTATCCATTTGATTTTTTCACATCATTTCTCACAATTCATCTTATATTCTTTTCATTTTTCATTTACTTAAAACATATGTGTGATAGATACACACACACACAACAAAAGAAGTTATTAACATAATTTTAAGTATTCATAGGACATAAAAATAAGCACCTAACAAAATTATAATAGTAAAACAACACAATCAGTGCTGGCTCACCTTGTGTCAAAGACCTGTAACATATATAGCATTATAAGAGTTATTAGTCATCAAGAAAACTTATTCTCATGATTTTTTATAAGGAAAATGAATCATTATGTCAAATAACACTTTTAACAATCTTGCTCAAAACATTCAACTGAAATTCAATAATACCTTAACTTATATGACAATACTCATGCTCATCATTGCAACTAAAATAACATTATAAATTTGACATCTAGCCATAAAATACATGTATGTGGTTTTTCATAAGGAAGGAGAACAATATGCTTATCCAGAATTTTTTTAACATCAATTACATCATACACATATTGAATTATGCACTAGCTGCTATGACGTTTAAATTCATATTTGTCACTTTCCACATTGCCTTTACAATGAATTACATAATACATTTAAATATAAGGTTGCCGACTATACATCACCACATAACAACTCATTTTTTTAATTTTTGATTCCTTGATTAATAATTAATATTTCATTTCCTTAGTTACTGATTTTCTTGGGTACAATCCTTGAAGTAACCACACGTATTAATCCAATGTTTACTTATCACCATCACTACTTAACATAATTTGTTTGTAACATTATCATATTTTATATTTTCTAGGTATAATAGATGTTTGTTACATTATCACCCCCATTCACATTTATTTTGACTTAGTAATACATCGAACGATATTATGTCTTAAGTTTCCAATCAACCCCCTTGTTATATACATTTTTAAGCATTGGTTAATGGTCTTACACAATGGTTTCCATTATTTAATCAAGGATAGTTTCAATGATTTTCATTATTTGGAAACAATAACACCATGATTTCTACTTATTGGAAACAACAAGACAATGGTCTCCATTCAAAACAAAGACAACCACATGAATTCTCTTTTTATTAGGGATATCTAGGAAGTAACTTATGTTGCCCACAATTTAGTTTAAACGACTTGTCAACTTAAATAGAAGCATAGGGAAAGGAGAATCTACATCATCATCTTATAATTAACAAAATCAAACTTTGCTTCCTTGGTCATCATTGTTTTGGGCAACTAAATATCAAAAAGTTGTCATATTCATAGATATTGGTAATTAATAGTCAAATATCGATTTATACCTTGTCCTTAGTCACTAATATTGTGGCCATTAAGTATTGTTCCTTTCTTATCCTTAGTCACTGACACTGCGGCCACTAAGTATCATTCTTATCTTATCCTTAGTCCCCGATACTATGTCCACTAAGTATGATCTAGTCATCCCCTCACGGATGGATGCTAATAATTCTGGCAAATCCATTTGATTGCCAACAAATTCGGCTATTAATATCTTCCTACCGAGCTATCTTTAATATTTTACTCCACATCTTAATACAACCTTATACCACATTATTTTATTTGAGCTATATTCAACAAACAACTGATGACATGTATTATGGTCTAAGAATCCTTGTATAAATAAGATTCTTTCATGCATAACTATTCATGTATAACTATGATCAATTTTGTATATGGTTATTTAAATATTAATTTTGATTGTGAATAACACCTCATACTCTTTATTTCATCATATTAGTAAATGCTTTCAAATGAGATGACTCACAATATTCATTACCGGTAATCTTAGTATGGACCCCATTAACCAGAGTTAACCTCATTCTTTACTCCTGGCTATCTAACATAGATATCATTAGCCAAAAGCGAGGAAAGCCTTTTCTATGTTCCGCGCTACGCTAGCTGCAAACTAAAGTGCACACTAGACTTCGAAAGGCGCTGGCTCTCTTCTTATTGACAGCACAGTTACATACTGGCACTCAATTAGTAGTGCGGCATGTCACTCGGCTTCTCGGCGTGCTTCTGTTGCACACTGAATTTGCCTTAGGTGCATGTCTCAGCAACAGATCTGCTAATTGAATTAGATATTCTATCTCTTCCTTGGAACAGGTGAATCAGAAATTGGATCTCCATGCCCAGGGATTCGTTCATTTGTTCTGACTGCACGACATTCATTCTTGTTATTGCCAGGTCGTTGAAGATGGAACTAGGAATAAGAATAGGGATCCACATCGAGCCATCCTGACGGACGAGCAGCATCAATTGAATCGGCAGACAATGTTGGGGCAAAGAGCCGAACCACTGATAAAACTTCAGGCAAACGACTAAGGAATGAAAGATAATGTTCTCCGCCCTGAACAAAAAGAACTTATAGGACGGGTTTGGGGATCCCATTCCAAACGTTTCTCGTTGTCCCCAGACTTCATTCTTTCAACACTTGTATACATGCCCGAATCCGACCCAAAGAGGCCTGACCTATCTATAAAGAGGCTTGTAGCTTCACCAGAATTAGATGCATATGCCGAAAGGTGCAGATGAAGTGAATCAATAGGAAAAGGGACAAATGGCACAGAGGGAAGAGAAGTCTTAGTTAAAGTCACCTTATTGGGCTTTTTTCCTGTTAGGGACTGGACCTCCACTTTGTTCTTCAGAGAGATCTCGTCTTCCTACTACCGGACAAGACTCTGCATCAGTGAGCCAAGGATGCAACCCTAGGTCAGTCCGCCCTGGAAGGAAGTAACTGATAGGCCCTGGAGAACTTCGAAGCGAAATCTTATCCCTTTCTTACCTTGTTGTTCTAGAAATTGAAGCTTCAATGCTTATTCTCGGCTATCCAATATGGATTCCATTAACCAAAGCTAATCTTATCATTCATTCCTAGCTTTCCAACATGGATACCATTAGCCGAAGCTAATCTCATCAATAATTCACAGCTATCCATTATGGATACATTAGCTGAAACTAATCACATCATTTAATCTTGGTTGTCCAATATGGATACCATTAGCTGAAGCTAATCATATCATTATTCATTGCATTTCATGAGTAATTATAATCGATTAAAATCAAGTAGCAACATTATGTATAAATATTTTGAGGATTTAATAATAATTAGTTAAAGGTGGAAACCATCTACCTGCCCCTCCCGTAATGTGTCCTCGCTTGGTTGAAGATCTGATCTCAATTACGTCTTCTGATACATAAAATGACCATTAATCTATATATTTTTATATAGGTAATGTCAAAGACCATTTCCACATATATACCAGAACATACATACATTCATTCAAACATCTCTCATGTTTGTATAATTGTACAGTGATAATATTGTAACAAGACATCTGTATCTAATTTTAATGAAGGTCATCTACAAAAATTATATCATTATGACACTGAAATTGTCAACAAAACTGAGTTATTTTGACATTAAAAATCATTAGCGAAAGCTAAATCATTCTGAAACTGCAAATCATCAACAAAAGCTAAGTGACACTGAAAATCATCAATGAAAACTAAGTCATTCTGACACTAGAAATCATCAATGAAAAAACTAAGTCATTTTGACACTAAAAATCATCAATGAAAACTAAGTCATTCTAGCATTTCTTTTCCCTAAATTCACGCATATGGTCAATACTAGGTTTTCCTCCTAAATACCATACTCCAACCTAGTTTTGGACATAAACTACAACTAAATTCACTTCTAAAATATATGAAGTAAGGGAAACATATAATGTTTCTATTTTATGACAATATCACACATTCATCAAACATTGTTAAAGAGAAACCATCACTCATTACTATCTTCATGAGGGTCTTTCTTTGCTATCCTCTTTTAAGGTGGTCGAAGCCTATGTCATTCCCTTAACAAGCTTATTTTTTTGTTCTTCATGTGGCAACATCAAATTCTCATTCATTATCATGTGGCATAAGGTGTTCTACACATACCAATTACGAAGTACTACTAAATATGTTCAAGGATCATATTATTTTCCATAACCTCATCAAGATCATCACAATGTTGTCAAGCAGTACACTATCAAGTTCAACATGTACATTCTCAAGGATTCTCCCTTCTAAATTCCTATAGACCGAAACATGGGTATTAACATTAAATATTTATTTCATCAATTTTTTACTAAACCATTCCAAGTGTTAAAACCTTTAATCATCAACAAATTCTAAGTAAAGATTAGAGCTTAATTAGTCCTTGCTGGTTTAGTCCACCCAACCCTAAACACTATTTGGTGTTTTAATCGTAACTAAAGTTTCAAAATCCTTTTTTGAGCATGGCTTGTCTCTATGAAAAGCTAATACATAGGGTGACAACTTTCATAAAGGACACAACACCTAATTTTTCCATCTATATGTCTAAACTCACTCATTGTAGTAACATAAGAAATTTGTCCAGTACTATGTCAGTCTGGACCTTTACTCAATGTTTTCTCATGTCTAGAGTTATACAACTACAAATAAGTCAAGACTAGTTCCATTTGAAATACACCAGCTCCAAATTATATTGTTTTAAGGCTCAAAATTAACAAGTACAGTAGCATCTAAAATTTGTTCAGTACTATGTTGGTTGACACGACCAAAAAATTGATGTCTTCTCCCAAGTGTAGGAGTGTCGAAGTAATAAATAACCCGACAAGACCAGGGTCGAACCACAGGGAGGTTAAATATATAAATTATAAATAATAATAATAATAATCATAATAAGTTGAAGAGAGCTTTGAGATGTAATATTGATATAAGGATTAAATAATGATAAAAATAATTGTGTAGGTTAGAGGATCCACTAATGATATTTCAAATAAGTATAGTATAAACTCTTATTACTCAACTGGAAATCACACACAAAGGAGGTTCCAATCGGATTATAAATTATTAACATGATTACATTAGTTATCTTTTTCGAATAATGCTAATACTTGTAAATGTTGTCAGGTATTCATGATTATAACTTATGTTAACAACAAATCAAGTTATTTTCATAGCATAGGTGTCGGTTATATCATACAGTTTGGGATATGAAAGTGCTAAGTATTTGTTGTACCAAGGTTATACAACATAAATCTAGATTAACCATTTAACAAGCAAAGTATTAAGAGTGAATAAGATAGCAAATACAAAACATGTTAGTATCAAGCATTAAAGTCCATGTTGAGTTTATACTATACTTATTCTTACACCATTAGTATAACATTTTCACCTTAATGTAATAAACTTAGCTAAACATAATGAAGAAGAGAAATATAAATAAACAAGATAAGAACATAAATAAGATATAAGTTAACTAAGTAAAGGAAAGGAAATGAAAAGCATAAACAAGATATTAATATAAATATAACTTAAGCATTACAAAAATATAAAGAGAGAGAGCAAGAACATGATCTTGATCTGAAAACTAAGATGCCTAAATACATGGCAAATGCCTCCTTTTATAGGCCAAAATTTGGAACTATTGATTTGATGACTAATTGTTGAAAGGGTGGCCACATCTTGACTTGGTGACAACCCTTATCTTCTTGTCTGAACAAAACATCTTTGCTAACGTCAAAATTTGAACACATTGTCCATGAAAGTTCTAGGAAATTGTCTCAGCTTTCCAATAAAAAAAATCAGTGCATTTGGACTTCTAGAACTCGAGATATGGGCTGAACACTGAACAGTGTCTGGGCTGCATGACAGATTCCGACTTCTCCATTGTTGCTAAGATTTGGACTTCCAAACAGCAGAATTGAGTATTTCACTCCTCATGAGTGTTTTAGGCCTATGTTTTAGCTTTTTAGCTGACACGATTAAAGAGTTGATGTGTTATCCCAAGTGCAGGAGTGTCAAAGTAATAAATAACCTGGCAAGACCAGGGTCGAACCACAGGGAGGTGGACTATATAAATTATAAATAATTATAATTATAACAACAACAACAACAATGATGATGATGATGATGATGGTGATGATGATGATGAGTTAAAGAGGACTTTGAGATGTAAGATTAATGTGAAAATTAAACAATGATAAAAACAAATGTCAAGGTTAGAGGATCCACTAATAGTATTAGAGATAAGTATAAACTTTTTATAAATTATCAACATGATCCTATTAATCATCTTATTTACGTAAGACCATACTTATAAATTTTATCAGGTATTCATGATACTAACTTATGTTGACAACAAATCAAGTTCCTCTCATAATAACGATGTCGGTTGAAGACTATATAGGATCAAGTATTTGATGTACCAAGTATTATACAACAAAAATCTAGATTAACCATTTAACAAGCAAGGTATTAAGAATTAATAAGATAAAAATGATAAGACATGTTAATAGCAAGCTGTTTAGGATATAAGCATTGAAGTCCATATTGAGTTTATATTATACTTATCCTAACACCATTAGTGAAACCTTTTCACCTTGATATAATTAACTTAGCTAGACATTATGAAGAAGAAAAATATAAATAAACAATATAAGAACATAAACATGATATAAGTTAACTAAGTATAGTAAAGGAAATGAAAAGTATAAACAAGAGATTAAGAAAAATATAACATGGAATAAAACTGGAACATTACAAAGAAAGAGAGCAAGAGCAAGATCTTGATCTAAAGAACCAAGATTCCTAAATGAATGGCAAATGCCTCCTTTTATAGGCTAAAATTTGGAACTATTCATTTGGTAATTGATTATTGATGTAGTGGTCAACTATTGATTTAATGCACTTGGTGGACAACAACACTCAAGCATTTTGGCTGGATGAAATGACATTTATGCAACAGAATTTGGCAAAGTGTTCTACATTAACATTGTTGGAAATCATCTTATCTTTCCACCCATAAAATTTCAAAGCATTTGGATCACTAGAGCTCGAGATATGGCTAAACTACTGAGTAGTGCTTTTGGTGGACGTGGTGGATAGCCCTCAATCTCTTGTTTGGATGAAATGTCATTACTAACATCAGAATTTGAGCAAGTTGTCTTTATGAAAGTTGTTGGAAATTGTCTTATACTTCCACCCACCAAATTGTATGTCATTTTTCCATCTAGAACTTCAGCTATGGGTAAAGTTCTGAGCAGTGTTTGGGCTGGATTGCAGGATAGATTCTGACTTCTCTTTTGTGGCCAAACTTTGAATTTGAAAACGGTAGATTTGGGTCTTCCACTATTCATGAACATTGGAGGCCTATTTCTTAGCTTTCTATCTATATAAATCAAACTAAAATCCAAGATCTACAGCTCTAGATATGACCCAATAACTGATCAGTGTTTCAATTTGAATTGAATCGGTATCTCCTTTCTAAGCTTAGCCTTTTCTTTATCCTTTCACTTTCAATAATTAATCATATTAATCAATCCTTTGAATTTTGAGATATGCCTGCATTTAAAATGAGCATTTACCATAAATTAAAGCTATCTTATATTATCAGACTTGTTATTATAAAACATGCTCTAGTTAAGGAGTTATTGATTCTTCAAGTGC
>Ga0325401_1002503_pt1 | contig 16395 bp, 11 predicted proteins | sample PopdelMetagenome_FD_205666 | JGI IMG/M metagenome (GOLD analysis project Ga0325401, IMG submission 205666) | Populus deltoides microbial communities from Bellville, Georgia, United States - Xylem-PdKOR-R2 | ecosystem: Host-associated > Plants > Phyllosphere > Stem > Wood/Secondary xylem | place...
AATGGAGTCTATTACCCGGTTTGCAAATTTGACGTATTAACTCAGGTTACCAGATTTACAAGTTTAGCGAATTTACTCATAAAACCTGATATGTTTGTTTTTTTAGTTTTCGGTCATTTGATTTTTCTAATTATTTTTTCTATTTAATTCTTTTTAATATTGGATTAATTGAGAAATGAAATTCATAGTTTTTTTTTTAACTTTTCACAAGGTTATCATGATCTTAAATAAATATATATTTTTATGCTGGCTCGTGATTTTGAAAGCATTTAATTTATCATAAAATTAAATAAAAATAATTTATAAAAACAACAAAGTTATTAATCTCATTGAAGTTAATGACCCATGTCGGACGGTGAGAGAGTTCGATTCAATCTGACACCATCCTAATATTTTAAAAAAATAATTTTAAAGTTTTTTCATGTTTTTATTGGTTGTTAAAGTTATATTAAACTTATTAAATTGAATAATTTATTTTGAATTAGTTTTTATATGGTTTAATTCAAAACTTAAACCATATAAGAAGTTGGATTGACAAATTTCAAAATCGAGTAGCTTGATTGAATTTAATAATATTATTAAAAAAAATTCATACTCCTAATATTTTGTAATTTAAAAGCAAAAGTACAAACCGCAGTGAAACAGGAGAATATCCTAGTAATAACGATAACGACAATTAGCAGTAATGGTACAGGGTTTTGACAATTCTTATGTTCGGTTTTTTATTTTTATTTTTACCGAAAATTATAAATCTGGTGATGCGGTAGTTGGATTCATTAGTCAATGGATAGTCAGAGTTGGATGCATAACTTCCAAAATTCCTGACTCTTTCCTCGTCATTTGGTTCCAACTTATTATACGGGCAACGGATAATGTTTGAGTGGTGATCCTGATGAAATTTCCCCACCACAACCATGAACTGTTCCCTTCCTTTCCGTGATAACGACAGCATTTTTCTCTTTCAATGAACAGCATGAGTTTGAAGTTATGTGTCGCGCTTGTAAAATGATTGCTTTCACGGGAAAAAAATTACTGATTGGTGCAGTTTTAACTGCGATGCCCGGAATTAAATTTTAACTGCGCCACGAAAAAAAAAAAGAAGAAAAACTTGTGTTGAGAAATCTGCACGGCACCGTTTGTTGACTGTGCCGGTTTCAAAATTTCTTTCAATATAAAAATTAATTTTAAAATATAAAAAATATTTTTTTTATATATTTTAAAGTGAAAAATAATTTAAAAAATAATCTCTATCACATCATGAAATACTATAAAAAAAAATAAAAGAATTGCAACCACCATAAATGCCTAATTGAGTTGCTAGTTGATAGAGGTTAATCCATGCATAAATGCCTCCTTGAAAGCTATCTCTTTTCTAGAGATGATTAGAAAAGAAAAGGAAAAGGCAAGTAAGTAGGATCTTAGTTGAGCATCTAAAAGTATAAAAAGATCTTTTCTCAGTTTGTAGGGTTAGCCGACTCGTCCTTGGAATTTAGATTTATACATGCTGCATCTAATAAGTTTGGTGATTATTTGTTTTTGTGTTTTAAAAATATTTTAAAAAAATAATTTTTTTTATTTTTTTACTTTAAATAATTATTTTTTTGTTTTTAGATATTTTAATATATTAATTTCAAAAATAAATTTTTAAAAATAAAAAAAATATTATTTTAATATATTTTTTAATAAAAAAACTTTAAAAAACAATTAATCTCTGTAATTCTTTAATAAGAGACAGCGAGGTTAGGTATTCCCAGGAGCAGTGTCCTCTTGCGGCGTTTATGATTATTATCAGTAAATGTAAAATGTATAGAGAATTTATTTATACAATGTACTCTGAATCCACTCACATGATATAATTTATTAGACAGTGCACTGTGAATCCTAACGCAAGGTATTGTGAACAAACTATCCATAGTGCTTTTTTTCTATTTTCCCCGGTCTAGCCTTTGGTGGACCAGATTCTAGAACAGTATAGACTAATTTATTAGAGAGAAGTGAGATTAAATGACAGGACCAAGGTGAAAAACTTGAAGGGAATGGCTGATATTTTCAAATATCAGCATGGAATACCTATTTTGCCCCTATAGAAAAACCAATAAATTATTCTACTAGGGTGATTAAGTAATTTCATAATGGTTCATATGAGACAATTATATATAGATCCTATGGAATGCCTGCGCGCTGCCGCGAGTTTATAAAATAAATTTGCTTGATGGTGTTATAATTACAAATAAATATTAAAAAAATAAAATCAACAAAGATAATTTTAGAAAAAAAACATAATAAAACAAGAAAAAAACACGCGGGGAAAACACTATAGCAATCCACGGTAATTTATGAGGAAAGCTACATTGCTTTTTTCATATATTATAATTGTAATTCTCAACCAGCTTAATATTAAAAAATAAAATCAACAATGATAATTTTATAAAAAAATCATAAAAAAACACAAAAAACAACGAAAAAAATCCACGTGGGGGAACGCTATAGTGATCCACAATGTTTTAAAGAAAAAAATTCAAAGTTAAATTCTCAACCAACTCCATATTAAAAAAATAAAATTGACAAATAAAATTTTGAACTAAATAAAAAAACAAAAAAAAAACCACATGGAGAAACACTGGCAATTAACAGTATTCTGTGAGAAAAGCCATAGTTGTAATTCTCAACTAACTCAATATTAAAAAAATAAAATCGACAAATAATTTTGAAAAAAATCATAACAAAAAAAAGTATACGGGAAATACTGTAGCAATTTACAGTGTTTTAAAGAAAAAAATTACAAAACTAAATTCTTAACTAGATCAATATTAAAAAAAATAAAATTGACAAAGACAATTTTGTGAAAGAAAAAAAATGAAAACAAAATCAGGGAAAAAAACCAAAAATAAAAACAAAACCAAAAAATAAAAAAATAAAATCATCAAATAATTTTGAAAAACATCATAACAAAAAAACCTATATGGAAAAACATTATAGCAGTTCGCAATGTTTTAAAGAAAAAAATTATAAAACTAAATTATTAAGTAACTCAGTATTAAAAAAATAAAATTGACATAAACAATTTTGTGAAAACAATGAAAAAAAAAAAGCAAAAACAAAATTATGAAAAAAAAACCAGAAAAGGAATAAAAAATAGAAAAGGAAAGCACTATAAAAATTCACAGTAACATGTGAGAAAAGCTATAATGTTTTCCCCACTTGTTTTAGAGTATTACTTAATACCTTTATATTTAAGAGTTTTTAAAGCATGCGCTTCTAGGTTGATTTATTCTTTTATATTTTTATGAACGGTATAATGATTTGCATGGCATTAAGAGTTGATTTTCTATGCCTTACATCTAGAAGATTTTATTGTATCCGAGTTCTGATATTTTTATAATTATTGGGTTGGTTTATAGGAAATTATGTAATTTGATATATATATATATATATATATATATATATATATATATATATATTTTAAAAAACCTACTTGCATGTGTAAACAAGTGCGAGGCAGTTTAGTGGTCAAATGCTACCTTTTACGGTAGTGTTTGATTCATCTCCATTGCATTGCCGGTTGCCATTACAGGAATACAATTACAGGGCTCAGTTAAAAAAATATAATAATAAAAGGAGCAAAAACCAAAATTAACGAAAAAAATTGTTTTTTTTTTTTCATTTGTGGGGTGTAAGGGCATCTTTTTCAACACTTTGATCCTTGTTTTTATTGAAATTTACATTTAAGTTATAAAGTTGCCAAAATTGACACAAGGTAAGAAACAAAGCAATTTGCAAAACAAAAAAGAATAAAACCATGTAAAAGTCCCATTTGATCCCTTAAATCTCAATTTCTTCATATTTTCCCTGTTCTCTCGAGATATTAGTTCTTAGTCTAAATTTTTTTATCATGTTTTAGTCCCTAAAAATTAAGAAAGGACAAAGAAGGTGAGTGAATTATACAAATCAATAAATTCAATTTTAGTCTTCATGGACTCAATTCCAAGAGAAAAACTTAACGAAGGTGGTTTCTCCCATGATTATGCTCTTGAACAAGTTTTGACTTTTTTTTTTTGAAAAAATTTGTTAACCAGCATTGATTTAACAAGAACATAGTATTAAAAATAAATATCAAGAAGAAACACCAAATTTGAACTTAGAAGGGCATTTCTTTTTCTGTTTTTCGTAAAATAGCCCATCTTAGAAATAGGAACAAATAATGTTTTTATATATATATATATATATTTTTTTTTTAAATCCGGAGAGTGTTATAGTCAAATCACCAAAAAATGAGGTGATATGTAATGTCGAGACATGTCAATAAAGTTATTACTGTAATTCACCAAAAATAACTAATTAAAGTTTTATTTGAAGTATTTGGTCAGCAGAATTTAAAGAAAAAATACCTTGAAAGAGGAAAGTGAGAGAATTTTGGGAGGAGTTTGCTTTAAAAAATTCGAAAATTCCAAGAATTTTGCAAGTTGCACGAACTGACCCAAAAGCACGAGAAAATTCTTTGAAGTTCAAACGATGATGACTGGACCCAGCCTGGAAACCCGGGAGAAATTATTTAAAACTACAGGTTTTGAACAAGTGATAGTTTATCTAGAAAAGTACTATGAGCCCATTGCATAAAAGGCCTTATTCGGCCCATAATCTGTCTAAGTATTGGCGCGCATCAAAGAGCCGTCATCATCACGTCTCTCTCTGTTTGTCACTATCTAATTTTCACGTAAACAAATACAAAAATAAACAAATCCACGGAAACAGAAATATCTAGGACTCGGTTGTCAACTCGATCCTCGAAAGGGTAATTAGCAGCTGAGCTGAGTGAGTAAAAAATCAATCCATCCATCCATCAAACCATGAGTGCAAACCTTGGATGCGTGATCGTAGCCGTTGATGGAAGCGAGGAGAGCATGAACGCCTTGAGATATGCCCTCGATAACCTCAAGCTCCGATCTCCTGCTCCCGACTCCACTGAAACCCCTGGCTCCTTCGTCATCCTCCATGTCCAATCACCACCGTCTATCGCTGCTGGCCTTAATCCCGGTGCCATCCCTTTTGGCGGACCCAGTTACCATCTGTATTCTGCTTTCGTTACTGCTTGAATTCTAATTTCCGTTTTAATTTAATTACTTAATGGTTTTCTTGAAATGATCAATTAAGGTGGTTTGGAGGTGCCTGCGTTCACGGCGGCGATTGAAGCGCATCAGAGGAGGATCACGGAGGCGATTCTAGAACATGCCTTGGAGATTTGCCGTGAAAAGAAAGTAACTTTTTCTTTTTTGGTCATGTCATGTCAGCTTCATGAGTTGCGATCTCTATTAATTCGTTTTGCTATTCTGCTGAGAATTACTTTAATGCTCAGGTGAATGTGAAAACACAAGTGGTGATTGGGGATCCAAAGGAGAAGATATGTGAAGTTGCCGAGAATCTGCCCGCCGATTTGCTTGTGATGGGATGTCGTTCTTTTGGCCCTATTAAAAGGTAGCTAGTGCAGCTCGAGATTAATTTATTTGACAACAAGTATTTTGGAGCTACAATAACCTTTTTCGTTTTATTGATGTTGAAAATCAAATAAAGATGTCATATAGTATTGGTTCTTGTAGTTCATTAATTAAGCATATATTAATCCTGGTGGTAATTTTGACGATTGAGAGTGAGTTACGCATGGGCAACTTTACTGATATGACTGCACCCAGTGCAACCCGTTATTTCTAGCAGGAGTAGCATTTTCTTTAATAGTTATTTTGGACAAAAAAGCTAAGGATTACAAATGTGGGCTCATTAATAATAGCCATTCATGCATCCATTTAACCAACCCTCAAATGATTTTGTTTTCCCAATAAATAGATATATGCACAAGGTTTCTTGTTAGTTGCTGTTTGAGTTACTTTTTAGATGCTAGCTACTGAACTTTTCATTTCGATTAATTGTTGGAATTTTAAATACATTCATTTGCTTTTTTCTCGATTTAACCATGTATTTGAAAATTTGATAGACCGTCAAGCAACAAAGCTTGGTCAGTTTTTATTTTCGTTTCTTTTGTAAGAACATGATCTCATTAGCTTAGACATAAAGGCATGACTGGCATGTCAATATGCTCCTTCAGAATGCTAAAATTGCTGAAGTGTTTTGTTTGTGAGCAGGATGTTTCTGGGAAGTGTAAGCAATTACTGCACCAACCAGGCACAATGCCCTGTCATAATAGTCAAGGGAAAGGACCCCTCATCGTGAACTAAACTAGGTATGCTTCTTAATACCACAGTGGAGTAATGGCAGCACTCCGTGTCTTTAATCCTTAAATTCCATGATACATGAATTTTCTGTACACTTTTCGATCATGTAACAGTTTATTTCTGTATATTTGTTCTAGTGATTCACTGATCCACAATTTATAACCACTGTGGCAACACACATAAGGTGCATAGTTTGCATTGCTGTGTTACTTTAAGTTGATATTGTCTTAAGCAGAAAAAGTTGTTTTGAAATTGAAATTTGTTTTATTAAATACTGCCCATTTCCAACTAGTTTGGGACTAGGATTATTTGAATTGGATTTGATGCTGTTCTCACTAACAGCTAACTGTTTTAGAATATTATTTCGATTGATACTTGCATGTGCCATTGAGCAGTTATTTTTAAACCTGATAATGAGTGGTTCCTCAATTTCATTAATAAATTAAACTGCATAGGTCAGTGTTTTTTTCTTCTTCCGATGGAAGGCTTCAATGGCATATGTTCTTGAAATTTCTACCAGAGAGTTTCTTGAAATTTCTTTTACAACTAAACCAGACATAATAGGTTGTTCCTCAACCTCATTCTCAAACTCATTTGGACTCATTGTATTAAGTCCTTGTTCGTTCACATTCATCCTTTTCTTGTTGTTATTGCTAGGTCTTTGTGGTAATCCAATGAGTTTGATCTTTCTACCTTTAAAAGTGAAAGAACATGAATTTGATCAACAAGAAATGGTGACATTTAAATCATATTGCGAGCTATCCTTGACATCGTGGAGCTATTGTCAGTGATGTCCCAAATGACTTCCTTTTACTGCCTTTCGGGACTTCCTTTTGCTGCCTTCAATTTTCCTTGTTGTTTTCATTGTCACTTCATTTTTTCATGACTTTTTTTACACCTTTTTTTTTTCTTTTTAAATCAAATTAAAAGAAAGAAGAGTGCAACTAAAAAAACAACCAGGACTTTATAGAAAAGTAAAATAACAAGGAAGACTTCTAAAACTACTCCTTCTTCACCCCTCTTTCAAAATCTGATTTGTTGTGCTGGCTGTCTGTTCGCTGGTTTGTTGCTGTTGTTAAAGAAATCAAAATTGCCACAGCTGGTTGAGGGAAATGGTGTGTTGGCATGGATGTCTGGTGGTCAAGGTTGAAGGCGTTGTTGTTTGGCTTGAAGTCTGCAAAAGTGCTATTGGTTTGTTGCTGCTATTCCAGGAAGATAGTCTGTTTTTCTTTTCTTTTTGTTAAAGATTTGATTCAAGGAATCTGAAGCTCCTCACCTCTGTTTCTTTCTCTCTTTTTCTCTAGCAATCGAGGCATTTGAAATCCCTAATTTCGAAGCCCTCAAATTTGATAGAATCTCAATAACTTTGTTGGTCTCCTGGGAAAACTTTTAATTGTTTATTGAAGGGGACTATAGACACAGAAAAATTTGTTATTGGTTTCATCTGGTGAAATCCTCCAGCCTGTGGGTGGTGAAGACTCGGATAAATTGTTGGGTAGTGGTGGGATTTGTTGAACTGGGTGTTCTGGTGATCAAGAGCTGCTGTGTTTGACAATGTGATGTGATTTTGCAGTGTTAGGTGGCGTGAATCGGGTCTTTAAATGAGGTCGGTTTGGCTGCTGGTGTTAGACTGATTTGGTGGTGGCTGAAATTGGTTTTGTGGTAGTGGGGGTGGCTGTTATGGTGGCTGATTTGGTATGATCTTGTTGTTAGCTGTGTGGGGAAGATGAATAGTGGCTACAATTTTGGGGCAAAATTGATTTAAAGGTGTTTTGTTTTTTTGTTTTTTTTTAATTTTTTTATAGATTTTGATAGTAAACTGGAAAAAGCAAAAAAAGAAACTCTTTTTTTCATACTGCTACATTTTTTTTCCCGGTTGATGAAAGCTTCCCACAAAATCTAGGTTTTTTGAACAAGATTGAATGTCAGGAATTTGAACAAGCCCATAGATTGTTTAATTGTAAGAACAATTAAAAGGTCATGTTCTGGTATCAAAGCTGATGTGGGACAAGAAGAAATTTGAAGTTAAAGAAGAAAGAAAAGAAGTAGCTAAGAAGTTAAAGAAAGAAAAGGAGAGGCTGAACAAGAGAAAGAATAGGGGTTGGAAAAGTCACCAACTTTGCAAATTTTATTCAATTCAGAAAAAATTATCTGACATTTAGAAAAATAAAATACAAATATTAAAACTCTTGCTACATCAAACAATTGAGTTTATAGCTCCATAAATAAAATATCCAACAATAATTATCAAGCTCAATAAATAAAGTCTAGTAAAAAACCTCAACTAAAAGTTAAAAAAAATTAAACAAAAAACATAAGTTATAGCTTAATTTTTCATCGGTTTGGATTAACTTTCACCATCTATCATCATACAAGTGGTTATGTCTGAGTCTATCGTCAATCAAAATTTTCTTAGAGTGCCATTGTTATCCTTGACCACTATTGTCCTATTGTTGGCTGCAGATTATTGTGGATGTGATTGGAAAGAGTTTCAACTAGTGGTGTTGTCCTTCACTCTGTTCCATATATTTTGCGAGTGATTTTGGAGGAAAATCTTGGTGGTGGGGCACGGAGCCTTTCGTGTTTGCACTGTTGCCGGGTGCATATTAGTGTTCTGTTGTGTAATCATTTTTATAAAATGCCGCCTTTTGTATTCTTTGACAGGCATTGTTGTATTCATTATAGTCTAGGAAATTGATTAATTTCCTCAACCGCGTGTGGATGCTTGAGTGCCAACTTCTCTGTGTTTCTACTTTCCAGTGGTGCTTTGATTTTAAGTTTCATACGCTGTCATACGTGAACTGCGGCTTTTACGTTGCATAATAAGATTTCCAAACCCCTCCCTCATTTCTATCAAATAATTTGAGTTCAACAATCTTTCTCAGTTCCAAATTCATGCTATGAAGCGAAAAATCCTTGCTAGCGCAGAATGGTTGCGCAGTTTCTGCAATAAATTTCATGAATTTTGCTGCGAGGTTTCAATTTCACCAAGAGTTAGGGCCTTGGGGCCATCATTTGATGCGTTGGTTTAAGAAATTGTTTTAGGTGTGCTTAAAGCAGGATGCAAAAGGGCAGCGTGATTCTATTTAGCTTGGGGGTGTGTATTAGTGATGGCTATGATCCATACCCAAACATCTGATCAATTGGCTTATTGGTTTTAGAAAGGAGAAATCCCTTAAATGGGTTATCACAGAGGCAAAATGGTCGCTGGTGATCGTTGTGTAATGATAAGGATGAGCTACGCCGGAAGACATGCAAAAGTTGCTTGATTAGCTTTGGCCATTAGTGATTGCATCCCTCTAATAATTCTAAAGATTATTCCCTTTTTAGCTACTAGAAAAAACAGAAGAATTGACGAGTTTGGCAGCATTCTGCTCTGTCTACAAGCCGACAATTTTTCATTCGATTCAACGCATTTAAACAGGGAAGCCTCGTGAATTTGGCGGGGACCCACACAAATCATCCAGGACTTGACAGGGAGCTGTCTTCGTCCATGTCATCTTGCTTTATTCAAGGTTGTCTTTTGCACAGTGTGGAAAGCATTTTCCTTGTATATTTGGGGCTTCCATCCGTTTTTCTTCAACTCATAAAACTGCCTCAGGTTCTCTTGCACTGGATAGACAAATTGTTTTCCAGGGAGATCGGAGGTGCCTTCATAAAAAAACATTTGCAAGTGTCCTCCTTACGAGGGGGGGGAGGTGCCATGTTTCCAAGCTGACGGACCGTTTGCATGCAGGGCTTGGTTAATTGACAAAAAGATCCTTGTACAAGGACTCCTAAAGGTTCTGGCTACAGCTAACGCAGTCGTCAGACATTTTAAACAATTGATGAATTTTGGCACTCATTAGTTGGCACAAAAATGAATATACTTCTCTTTCAAGCCAATTCGATGTCCTATTAGGCCGTACCTGACCACAAATTAACTAATAAGCATTTGAGAACGTTTTATCAAGTATTCCAAAAAGCTATATTAATTCACATGTGAGCAGAAAGCTTCCAAAATTGATTTCTAATCAGGATAACAGATCGAGACTCAAATTATCATCAAATGCTGTTAAAATAACACAGAAGGAAAGGTTTCTGGAAATATAAAACGAGTTTTGACACAAAAATAACAAATAAGAGGCAAAAGACCGTATTAATAAATCTTTAATACACTATTCTACTGGTTAGACTGCCTGAGATCAGTGTACATAACTAACATACAGGGCTCTGTCACACTGTCATGAATCGGAATCTCTCATAAATCATGGCATTTTACTCTGTTTAACCTTTAAATAAATATATTGGCAGGTCCCATAAAACCCCACAACGAAAGTCTTTTTAAGACCTATGGATTTACGGGGAATTGAGACCGATGGACATGGCTAAGTATTTTTTCCATCCTTTTAAAGTATAGTATAACATTGTGATTAGAAGATTCTATGATGTTTAAGTACTTAATACCGTGACGAAGAAAAAGAGCCTCGAATACTATGTTGTGTGTGACCATAGATTGAAAAAGAAAAGAAAGTGATCCAAGAGATTAGAACCCTTTACCTGATAGCTCGTTGATGTTTATACAGCCACAAGTCACGCCAATTTACATGAAGATAAGGATACAGAGGGAAAAATATCGTAGCACTTATCTTAAAAGCTATCATTTAAGATTATAGCTCTTAATGAATTATCGAGTAAAAAGGATAACATGCATGTCATAATGCAATTTTGTGGCCTCAATCATGACAGAAGTACGTGTGAGTATTCAATGCTTATTACCAACGATATGGAGGATAGGTATAGTAGTTTGAGTGCTATTCTATGTGTAACAATTGGATTTGAGAGTATGAGATCTATTCGAAGAGATACGTGTATATATAGTCCATCGAGGAGAGACATGTAGCCAATCTACCGTGGAGAAAGGTTAGTTCAGAGGACGTGTGGTTAGTCCGCAAAGGGGGGCACAAGGTTAGTTCGGGGGGTGCATGGTTAGTCTCCTAAAGGGATATTTGCAAGGTGAGTTTTAGGGATACGCTACCAATCTACTTAGAGGGATGTGTGACCAGTTTGCCGAGAAAATATAAAGTCGGTTTACAGAAATATGTGATCGGTCCTAAAAATAAAATATAAGGTTAGTTCGAAGATGCGTGACCTTAAGGAGAATACGAGTTTAATATGGAGATATTGTTTTATTAGTCCCATCATCCATAAATCAAGGTAGCTGCGGAGGAGAGATAGGTTAGATATTAGGCATATAACTTTTAAGGTGCCGATGGGGAAGTGCTCTGTAGTTTGGGGGACCAGTTTTTACGGGAAAGTCTTTGCAAGCCCGTGACCGACCGCATCCCGTGCAATTGGCCCATTGCGGACAAGAATCTTTATCATCATCGGATTGATCCTGACCCTCCCAAAAGAGGTCGATTCACGAGATGCTCTTAGAGCCACCTTGCATTTCCAGGCTGCCTGCCTTCATTTTCACTTGAGCACTCGACTAATAATGACACTAATTGATGTGCAAGTAAGACGTATCTCCTCTTACACGCGGGGAGTATAGTTTAATTGACGAGGCTTGAATTTTTTTTTTTTGAGGTGACTAGTTTGATTATTATAAATTTTAGAATCTTGAAGGATCAGTGAAATGAACATATATTAACCCGGATAGCCGCGTTTAAAAAATAAAATATACCTCCTCTTCCCCAAGTTTAATTCACCGGAGCATTAAAGCTCAGCTGTCCACCACTTATGACCCGTCAGTTTATTTGTAGCCTTCTAAAAGAGCCCCAGAGTGATCAAATAAAAAAGAGAAGAAGAATACAACTCGTAAATTTTATTTATAAGAAGGCTAGCTTTGTAGTTTGCCTCCAAGTTGGAGTTCTTTATTATCTACATCTTGGCTCATTGTGATAATTTTGGGAGCTATAATTAACACGTTCGGATGGCCCCAACTGGACCCCAGATCATGCTGCTTGATGATATGAGCCAAAGATCTGTCCTACCTGGACTAACCTGGTATCGCATTGCAATAATTACGAGGGTGTTTCAGTAATTTAAACCCTCCCAGAGCCTCACTGCATATATGTTCATGCATATCACTTCCACCCATGCACACACAACAACAATCTTACCTTGTCCGCTGTTCCTTCAGCTCAGAGTCCATAGCAATGGACTTCCCTCACTGTGCTGCTACATTCTTTTTGTTTGCCCTTCTATTCTCGACTACTAAAGCTTTAGATCCTTGTGCCACCCAGTCAGACACCTCTGATCTCTCTGTCATTCCCATCTATAGTAAATGCTCACCTTTTGTTCCGCCCAAGCAAGATTCATGGGTCAACACGGTCATCACCATGGCCTCAAAAGACCCAGAAAGGCTCAAATATTTATCAACGTTAGCAGACCAAAAGACCACTGCAGTCCCAATTGCCCCGGGTCAGCAGGTCCTAAAGATTGCTAACTATGTGGTCCGGGTCAAGTTGGGCACCCCGGGTCAACAAATGTTCATGGTCCTTGACACCAGCAACGATGCTGCATGGGTACCTTGCTCAGGGTGCACCGGGTGCTCGAGCACCACATTCTTACCCAATGCCTCTACGACTCTTGGGTCACTGGACTGTTCTGGAGTCCAATGCTCCCAAGTCCGTGGATTTTCCTGCCCAGCTACCGGGTCCTCCGCTTGCCTTTTTAACCAATCTTACGGTGGAGACTCCTCCTTAACAGCTACTCTTGTGCAAGATGCAATAACATTAGCCAACGATGTAGTTCCAGGTTTTACTTTTGGATGCATTAACGCAGTCTCCGGTGGGTCAATACCACCCCAAGGGTTATTGGGTCTGGGCCGTGGACCCATCTCGTTAATATCTCAAGCAGGGGCGATGTACTCGGGTGTCTTCTCTTATTGTCTACCCAGTTTCAAGAGCTACTACTTCTCAGGTTCTCTCAAGCTCGGCCCTGTTGGTCAACCCAAGTCCATTAGGACCACCCCGCTTCTACGAAACCCCCACCGCCCATCCCTATACTACGTTAACCTAACTGGAGTTAGCGTGGGCCGGATCAAAGTACCAATTCCCTCTGAACAACTTGTTTTTGACCCAAATACCGGAGCAGGGACCATAATCGACTCCGGTACAGTCATAACCCGATTTGTCCAACCCGTTTACTTTGCCATCCGCGATGAGTTTAGAAAGCAAGTGAATGGCCCAATCTCAAGTTTAGGTGCCTTCGACACATGCTTTGCTGCAACAAATGAAGCAGAAGCACCTGCAATAACGCTACACTTCGAGGGCTTGAACTTGGTCTTGCCCATGGAGAACAGCTTGATACATAGCAGTTCTGGGTCACTAGCATGCTTGTCTATGGCTGCAGCACCAAACAATGTGAATTCAGTGTTGAATGTTATAGCCAATTTGCAGCAGCAGAACCTTAGGATTATGTTTGACACGACCAATTCCCGTTTGGGAATTGCCCGTGAGCTATGTAACTAGAATTCTGTTCCTTTTTCCTAATTAGCGTTTGCTGAGTTATGTTTCTTTGCAAAATAGGCCGTGCTGAATAATTAAACAGGACACGTCCTGTTGCCATAGAAGCTGTGTTGTATCATAGATTAAGGTTTTGTTTAATTATGAAAACAAAATGAGAGTGGTAATTGTATTGATATGAATTAGGATTTATCCTATATATATGTGTGCGTGTGGTTTGGAGAACTCTGCTTTCAAATGAAAATGGAAAGGCCCTTCAAACTGTTTTGGAACACCCCATCTCAATCTCATTGTTGATCGAATATTCAAATAATTTACAATATGCTCGTAACACCCCCGCAAGTTAAAAATATTTAATATCAAACGCACAAACGACATGAAAAAAAAAAAAAAAACAATAGTACACAAATTGCAACATGTTAATTTAAATTGGTCTCCCTTTTCTTTTTTCGATCTTGTTCGTCGATCAACCCCACCACTGGTGCACTGCAACACCCTCATCCCTTAGCTTTCCATACAATGCTAAGCATTCCCAGTAGGTCTTTTTGCTGCCATTCCCATTCCTTCGTGGCTTGCACTCCAAGAAAAGCTCATCCACTAACCTTATTGCCTTGCTTTTCACCATCTCCTCCACCACTTCCGCCTCTGCCTTCATCACCACATACTCTTCCCCCTTCACATTATGTTTCAACCAATCTGACATCCCAACTTCTTCTACCTGAGGCACCTGCTTCCCTGACGATTGCTCAGTCACTGTCTCAATCTTGTACATTTCGAAATCAAGATTTCTTGTAGGATAATTCTTAGCGAACCATCCATTACCACTTCCACCTTCTTTCTCTGGCAACCCCACATCAATGAATACACGACGAGGATAACTTTCAAGTGAATCACCCATTAAGTCTGGCAGATATCTTGTCTTTTTCAGGTATCTGCTCGATTTACCCGATGCTGCCCGCGGAGGTTCCAGGAGAACATCTTCCAGGTTCTCTAGTGCTGCTTTCTTTGCCTCGTTGGCATGATATCCTAGAAGCCGCCTTTGAGTGATCAAATTAGCATCCCCATTTCCTGTTTTCCTCATGGCCAAAATATTAGCGGCCTGAAATCTCCTGAGATAAACTATTTTGTAATTGAAAGGCTTGTCGAATGCAGAGGAAGGATCATTGCTTAATTGAACAACCGCAATGCCACCAACTTTGAGAGTCCGGTCAATGAATTCTGAGGTCGTCTGGAAGTCATCATAGGTGAAGGCAAAGTCGAGTGCTTCACCAGGAATTGAGCGTTGTCGATCCAAATTAGCAGCAGAGACGATTTTTGTATCATTGACATTGAGGATCTCAGAGATGTGAATGGCATTACCAATGCCATTGCCATTGCCACTGCTAACAAAAACTGCATTGTCCCCCGTTTTAAGTAGCCCCTCGTTTGCTAAATCATGGATAAGTAAAGGCAAGACCTTAGCATCGAATAAATTGGGATCAGATTCAGGCTCAAGAATAGGTGACCCAGAGGATATAGAAGCATCGGAAAGCACTGTTCTCAACAAGGGGAATGTGGCAAAGATCAACGCCAACAGCAAAGATTGTGCGAGAAGCCTCAAGGCCCTAATGTTAGGGAGCTTGATGATCACGTATTTGTCGCCATAAAAATCAATGCTTTTGGTATGCAAGGGTAAGTGCCTGTCTTTCTTGAGGTTTTTGGATTGAAATCGTTGTATAAATTGAATTGCCATAATTGCAAAAATTGATTATGGCAGAAACAATATTTCAAAAAAAAAAAAGGCTGATGAAGTTGGCTAAATATTGAACGTGAATGGTTTCTACGAGAAAATCAAGCTACACGCAGGAAGGAAGAAATCAAAATCACCTTAAAGCAAGATGTCTAATCAATTAAATATCTAAGGTAAATAACGGGAGGGAGAGCAGCAAAACAAGAACTTAGCGAGTACAAAACCTGGCGGCGGTGTGATTCCCACCCACGAGGGCCACACGGGTGCTTTGTATTCTAGACCAAAGTAACATCAACTGCCTTAACCGCTGCACCTCCATTTCTTAATTTTTCATTTTCAGATCGATTATTTATTCCTTCTGCCACTGATTAACCTTCTCGTGTTAACACATCAGCGACACGTTATCTGCAAACACCCTTAACCATCGATCAAGAATTTAATGGAGGGACGGAGACAGTTTCTTTTTTGTTTTTTTTTCCTCCTACAGGGAATTCTTTGAGTTGGAGTGCTCGGGATTTGTGAATGGAGAGAGAAGAGAATATAAGGAAGAAAAAAATAGGCGTGTGAAAAGGGGTATGCCAACAACGTTGTAATGGTAAAAATGGTTGGTGTCACGAGAAATGAGTCTAGCCATTGCTGCAGTCTTAGTTTGTTTCTGTTGCTATAATTTCCTTCTGATCTCCTTTGGAAGCGCTGAGCTTCGGCTGTCAACATTGGATTAACTTGTGTAACCACTCCCTGTTCTTCCCTTTTTTTTTCTTTTTTACTATAATTTTATACGATGGAGCGCTGGTTGCATGCATGGCTGGAAGTCTAGAAGATCATTTTTGTCATTGAATTAAAGTTGGAGGTGACCTATTAATTTCTCATCAACATCTGTTTAAGAACTCCCACGGCACGTGTACATTTCAAGCTGCTAGCTATTTAACAATTTGATTCAATAACCATGTCTTTAGTAATAATTAATTGAGTCACGATATATATATATATA
>Ga0325401_1002510_pt1 | contig 16369 bp, 5 predicted proteins | sample PopdelMetagenome_FD_205666 | JGI IMG/M metagenome (GOLD analysis project Ga0325401, IMG submission 205666) | Populus deltoides microbial communities from Bellville, Georgia, United States - Xylem-PdKOR-R2 | ecosystem: Host-associated > Plants > Phyllosphere > Stem > Wood/Secondary xylem | place...
ACGCAGGCGAAGAGACAATGTTGTCTCCGCATCAATATAACTTGATGCTCTTGAAAATTAAAATTTGCATACAAAATCACAAATAATTCTTTCACTATTGTTTGAATGTAAATTCTTCAAGAAAAAAACTACTACAAAAACAATTATTTTTCGCAAAATATTTACCAAGGTGATGGTGAGCCTAGTTTAGAAAAATAATAAACTATCTTCTGTAAAGTCTAATATAGAAAGCGTGATAGAAACTTTTTTCAAGTTTTTCTCTTCAGTATATCTCAAGTTACAGACCTGCCAATAATTTAACATGGTTGGTAAGCAAAACAGATAAAAAAAACATTATACTATAGAAGACGTGTCTTCGTAGATAAATGTTATGTTTTTCTCTCATACATTAATTTTCTTAATTCGATGAGGTATAACTTTTTAGTACCTCTCATGTTTGAAAATGTGATAATAGTTGTTTTTTAAAATATTTTTATCTTGAAAAAACTTCAAAATAATATTTTGTTATTTTAATTTTTTTTTACATCAGCACATCAAAATGATCCAAAAACACTAAAAAAATAATTTGAAAAAAAAAATCAAATTTTAATGAAAAACTAGTTTAAAATCACTTGCAAACACTCGTTTAACTAGATAGGTAATTTGAGATTCTTCGCGAGCGAGGTCGGTTTTTTTAAAAGCATAGAAAAATCTAATGAATCAAGTTATAAACCCTACTAGGTCTAATCCAATAAGATTATTTAATTTAATTATATGATAAAAAAACAACGATAAATGTACTGAATCTTAAGAGAAAAGGTGATAATGATGACTTGTAAAAAAGAACGCTTACCAAAAGAAAAAAAAAATATCATGAAGTTGAATTCCAAGATAACTTGGTGTTAAAGGATAAAGTTGAAAAACAATTTGAAAAATAACAAAAAAATCCCTGAGCCAATTCAAGTTAGCATAAAAAATTCATGACTCGGGTCGTGAGGTCAAACTATCCTTATAAAAAGAAAATAAAATAAAAATAAATAAGATTAATTTTTAATAAACCCAATGATGAAGGTTGAAATTGAAAAGAAAAATTAGTGTAAAAAAAGACATAAGAAAAAAAGATGTCAACTCGGGTTAACATTTCATATCCATGACCTGGATCATGAGACCAAGATCACTGCATCGAAAAAAATTATGAATGATGAAATTTTAAAAAAATTAATTTAAAAAGGGATAAAAAACAATTAAAAAAATAAGGATGAAATTTGACATATAAATAAAATGATGTAAAAGCCTTGAGTCAATCTAAGTTAGCATGGAAAATTCACGACCTTGGTCGTTAGGCAAACCGGAAAAAAAAACTTTATCTTCAATAAACATAGTATTAAAGGTTAAAATTGAAGAACAATTAGCGTAAAAAAAAGATTAGAAAAAAAAAAACCAATGGTAAATTGGGTTAACATTTTATACCATTGACTCAGATCATGAAATCAGGATTGCTATTGTCACACATAACGTGTTGTTACCTTTTTTGGGGCCTTATATAAACAAAAAAAATAAAAAATGGAAAAGAAAATAACACACACACACACACACACACACACACACACATATATATATATATAAGTGAGAACAATATATCAAAACGTCCAAGAAATTGCCAAAGACTTGTCGAGGAGGATCAAAATATACAAAATTGAAAAATTTGATAGCATTTAATCAACTAATGAAGGCTCTATTGGCAAATAAAAATTAAATTTGAGGAGGGAAATTCAAAATTGTATGTTTAAGGGCTCAATTGAAATTTCTCAAAGTTTAATTGAATTTATTGAGGGGATAATTGCAAGAAAAATTGATTCTTGAAGTTAATTTAGGTTTTAATTGGAAGAAATTAAAGTCTGAGGTTGAATTGTAATTTTTAAAGGTTAATTTGGTCAAATCAGGGGTGTAATTGAATAGATATTGAAGTTTGGTGGGCAATTAGGGACTTGATTGAAAAAATCCAAAACTAATGACCAACTTGTGAGAAACGCGAGACTTCAGGGTTTGAAATTGATAAAATCAAGAACCAAATTGAAAAAAAAAATTAAAAGTTTGATAGTCAATGAGGGGTTCAATTGAACAAATAAAAAATAAGGACCAGATTATAAAAGACGTTTAACTTTAGGGCTAATAATTGAGTTTAACAGGGGTGAGATAGTATAAAATTAAGAGTTTAGAAGGCTATTATGGGTGAAATTAAAAGAAATTGAAAGAGTAGGGCTAATAATTTGTAGGGTGTAGCCTAGACGATATGTCGTTCGGCTACTATGTATCTTCTTCTCTTGACAGTTTTGGTTGGTCGAGTAGACACTTTTAAACAAATGCATATGGTGTTTCTGACTATCCTTGAGGCTGTAACCACCATCATTCAATTGAAAAACACCTCTTCTACAACCTTATTTCAATGAAATTATTAAACATTTACGTCTATTTTCTCCAATGATCTCAACATCTTATTCCCGATCAGCAATCATTACATTTTGAAACTTTATATTGATTAGATTGACATCTTTGAATGAATGAATATGGAACCATATACCTTTAAATTGAGCAGGAATGGATTCAATATAAGGTATGCAACCCTCAACCAAGTTCAAATGGTCTCAAGCAACGTTGATGTCGAAGTTACTCCGACAAAACTATAAAAGTAGTCAACCCAGTCAGCCTTAACTGAGACACTCATTTGCACAAAACCACCCAAATTTCTTCGCGTGTTCACACTTAAAATTTCCCAAAGAATTCTTATCAAAGTTTGAGAACACCTCTCTCAAGATCAAAGGGCTGAAACACCTCACCTTAGCCTTTAAGTTTGATCAAAACAACCTAGATCCAAAACCATCTATCTCATGATAAAACCAGCCTAGATTTGATTTGTTAGAACCCTAACAAACTCATCTAGAAGCTCTTAATCAACCTATAAAAGGAGAGGGAATCGTACTTAAAAAGAAGAACAAATAGGGAAGAAATTTGGTTAAGATCTAAGAGATTCATTAATGAGTTCAAGAGTTCAAAAAAGGTTTAAGGGTTTGGTTTTGCTAGTTTAAAAACAATGAGAAAGAAAAGCAGCGGCAAAAATCTACCCTCATTGAAGATTTCAAGCTTGGAAGGTATACTCTTACAAACTTTGAAGGTGGAGTCCACGAGGCCTGTTGGATGATCTGTTTATTGTTTGATGCAATGTTTTTGAATATATTGACATGAAGACTGGTACCCAAGTATGTTAAGATTGCATTTTAGTTTGATTTGAAATATGTCAAATGTGTCAGCAAGGTGTTGATGTTTTTCTGTCTGGTTAATGCATGGTTTCAAGCTCCTGAGTTTTGGTTTAGCCTCGTGGAATGTCAAAATGTCAATTTTGAATCTTAGATTGGTTAAGCATGCTTGTTTTGATTTGGCAATTTTGGAAAATGGAACTTAATGCATGTTTATGATGATTTGTTGTTTTTGTTAGTTTCTTTTGTTTCAACTATACTTGGTATTGATAATGTGATTTATTGGAATTAAAAAAGCATGTTTTAGATGCCTAAAATAACCAGGTTTAACAATGGCTGGCTTTACTCTAAACATGTGCTGAGTTTCTAAGGTAGTGTTCTTCGTGTTCTTAGAAAGAACACTGCCTTAACTCTATGATTTGGACAATTTCCGATCCATTTATTTGCATAAAACTTTTCAAACAACTTGATTATCAAATAATCTAGGTTTCTTTTGACGGTCCAAAAACACATTTTGATCAAATCGTGGCTTTTCAGTGATAATCAATGGTTTTTGACGTTTGATTCTTGATCTATAGATGCATAATAATAAAATGATGTCTTTGTTTACTTGAAATCTAGTCTGGTTTAGGTTTCACATTGTTAGGTTTAAGCTTGAATGATATTTGTGTTCTTTATTTATTTTGTGTTTGATCCGTCTTATTTAAGAAATTTTGATTTTTTATGTTTTTCTCATGTTTAATCTATTTTAGCTTTGAATCTTTGTTTTTGGTTTGCTTTCAGGTCACCCCAGTCGAGTCAAAATCAGGTCAGATATTTAAAGCTTTGTTTGGTTTGATACTTTTTTTTATAAAATGATTTCTAGCCTAAAAAGGTGTTTGGCAAACAAACCCTATGCCTGCTTTTGGAAGTTTTTCTAAAGAAAAAGTGGGTCTTGCCAAATATGGCCTTATAAAAATATAAAATAAAAAAAATAGTAATATAAAAAAAATGATTTTTTTTTCTGTATACAACCCAATCCTTATAAAAATTGCATTTTATATAAAAAATAATTATAATTTTTAGCATTGTTTTAAAAAATACGTGTATTGTTTTTTCTTTTGCTTTTATTTTGAAAATTACAACAAGTTATTTAAAATTCCTTAAGTATTTGGCCAATATTTAAATAGCCCCTAAAATTTTTAATTCATGAGAATTAATAGTCAATATTCTAGTATAAATATTGAACATACAAGTAGATTGGTATTTAAATAACAGGAATTGACCGGAAAATTCTCATAATTATTTTGAATATTCATCAATTTTAATTGAGAGTATTTTTTCACCACAATATATGAGTTGTGAAAAATTCTTTAGTCTTCCAAGATAGGTGAACCATGTTAGGGCACCTACATGGATCCTTTCCATAAGAATTCATTTGGGCATACGAGCCTATGATAAATTCAAAATGCCAGATTTATTCTTAAGAGTAAATTTTTTTTAAGTCATAGACAGACCATCGGTTAAGAACCCATCAGAACCTTTAAACCATATCTAGACTACACAATGCAAGCTACCTCATGTAGGGTACGCTAAGGATGCTAATATCTTACATAGTCATAACCAGCCCCTCACCTTTGGAATGTCTAATAAAGACCAGTACACTCAGGTCTCCTAGCAACCCTGAACCAAACAACTAAGTGGCGACTCGTTGACCCTCAACGTCGTGCGCCCACGTGTGACAAAATGACTACTCTATTGGGGAGTTTTTTTTACAGTATTGGACTATGCTTTGTGAGGTTCTTGTGGTTTATGTGATTTGATGTATTTTTGTATGTGGCTTGTTTTTTTATTTTTATTTTATTTACGGCTTTAACATGTTTTATCCTGCTCATGCATGTATGTTGGATATGGATGGATGTTTTTGTGCGTCACTAGTTTATTTGTGATTTATCGTTTCGAAATGCACACACATAGAAACTTCAGGTTAGGTAAGGGAGTAACAACTTACCCTATGACTTTCAGTCAAAGTTTAAGTTTGTGAAACTATCTGAATCTTTGCTGAGTGCTTAGACTGATAATAATTGATATACATGTCATCTCATTACCTACTGAGCCCCTATATTGCCTTCACAAAGATGATCACTAGGATAACAATATACCTTTTTTAGAGATCAAATAGTAAACCGACCATGTCTTACGTAAAAAGATTAGAACCTACCTTTAAGGTGTATACTCCTTACATGTGCTTTGCATCAAGGGAAGCCTTTTATATAACATCTTGAGTTCAGGACTTACGAGTAACACAATGGCCGTCACTTATGGAATTTTCATTGTACAGTTTGGGCAAAAATCAAATTTCTTACTCATTATGCAAGAGTAACAATCATGTGTCATTTTTTGAAGGACAAGTTCATCATATAAAAACATGCTCATACATTTAACATGTGTGCTCACAAGTTGAAATATAGGTCTTTTGAATCTGGTTTTCCCTTAAAGAGCCAAGAGTTGTCAGCAATTGACAGTGTTAAAGAGGATTTGCTTGACTTCCAATCCAAAAGCATCGTTGTAGTTTTCTTCAATCTGGTAACAAAATCTTTGTTTTACCACTCAGCTCGAGACCTATGCACCGATGTCATTTATGAAGTTTTAATGTTTTCATCAATAGAGACCATGGGGAAATGTAGGCTTCCTTCCAAGGAGGGTAACAAGTTCACTTATGAATTCATTTGCACGAAGCTACACAACCAAAGAACCAAAACTATCTTTGGGTTCTTTATATAAAGCATGATAAAAAAAAATGAATATCATGTTTTCTTTGTTTCAATGACACTCTGAACCCCTATCCTGAAATGTTATTTGATTTCCTTCATGACCATGTGAAGATTGTGGCATTTATAAATCGAGTGTTACTTTACCACACATATCATGGATCATAATTAGGAAGAGACAAGAGGCTAAGGCTTAGACATTTAAGCTAGGCTTCTCAGCTAGATATTCCCTATGTTAGGTAGTTGCAGCCCTAAAAAGGAACACAATTGTAAAATTAGGCACTAAAACTGGATGGAAAACATCATTAAAGACCACTTGCATTATTCTTAATTGATTGAAGAAGTACAAGCTAGACATGATAAAGAAGATCTTGTCCCCAACCATCTCAAAAGAAGGTGCACACCCTTCAAACAAATCCTGGAACTCTATAAGAGAGTTCCTTAGAGCCTTTAACTACGCCTAAGAGCTCTGGACTTTTTCTCTAGTAATAAAGAGCTCAGCCCTCAAACCATTTTAAATGGCCTTTGCCTCAGGGATCGCTTATTTTAGGGCATCCATTTCATTTTGAGTCGTTTGAAGCTGCCTTTTAGTGTTGCCAGCTGAAGGACAACACCTTGCATGTTATCCTTTAAAGAGGTATAAGCCACCTTGAGGTCCCTCAGTTCAGCCTCCATAACAGCTTTCTCCTCTTTAAGTCGTTAAAAAGTAGTCTGATATGCCCTATATTCAATGATGGCCTCCCTTACATGTTTCGTCTTGGTCACCCAACACCTTTTAAAATAGGCGCACATCATAAAATTGCGGCTGTAACTCTTATCATGCATTAATAAAGATATCTAAATGAATTGTGAGAACCCTCTCTAATTTCCTCACCTCGAGGCTAGCCTCCCCAAGGCTAGACCTCCCACCAATAATAATTTTCATGGTCTGCCTTTCCTCCTCAGTTAGGGTGGGGAAAAAAAAAGGTTTGACCAAGGATGAGTCTAACAAAACCATCATTAAATCTTTATTCAGCTTCTACATGAATACCCTAGGCAGAGGTCCCAATAGTTATAGCCTCTTTAGCTAAAGTTAGAGGTAGAGATAAAAAGATCATCATCACTAATGAAGCCTCAACAAATGAGGTTAGAACACTAGTATCCACAGCGGTGGAAACCCTTTTTCTTTCTAAAGCAACAACAACACTCATAATTATTTCAATGAGGGTTAGATATGTTTGACCCCTAGCTAAAGGAGTATAGTTACCCCTAGCTTTTATTTGTGAGGGAGTCTTGGCTTTCACTATTGCTTCCTCAAGAACAAAGTCCTTATGAATGATATGCTCGTCCATGTTGATGGTGTCATACTCTATCTTTTTTTCAGTAACAGTTCCACTAACATCAAGAGATGAGGACCCTCTTCTTGATACAGACATACTTCCTTCTATAGACCTAGTTGAAATCTCATTTTCTTCTTCTTCTTCTTCTTCTTTGTTATTAACCCTAGACAAAAATAAAGTCAGATATGAATTTAGATGTATAAAAAATAAAGGATAAAAAGGTTGCATACTTTATAGCATGATCTGTTAATGCCTTTTGGCTATTTTAATGATGTCATACTCGGTTGAGGCCACTACCAATGCAACACACATTCTCTTTTCATTTGAGATTAGACGAGGCTTATTGTTCACTTCACGGGAAGGTACTCTTCAATAATAGGAAAAACCCCAAACTTATTGCATCTCATCTAGGGTTGACTAGCCTATTATACCTTAGTATCAGTCACCTCCTCCTCTATTTCTTGACATGTGTAGGCTTTCCCTACAGAGTCCATTTCATAACTCATGTAGGTTTGTTAACAAAGGTAAAGAACTAACATATATCATTGTCACCATTGATCTCAGCAACCAAATGGTAATAGGTCCAAAAAATGCTAACAATAGGTTCGATTCCAACAAGCCTAAGAAGTTTATCAAAGGTGTTGTAACCCATTTTTGGGTCCCCGCACAAAATACAAAAAAAAAATTCAAAATATTTTCAAAAATAATAGCAGTGAAAAGAGGATGTCAAAACGCCCAGAAAATGGTCAAAAATTGGTTGAGGAGGTTCAAAAATACAAAGATTGAAATTTGACAGTATATCATTGACCGGTGAGAGTCCTATTGATAAAGAAAATTTTATTTGAGGAAGAAATGTACAAAATCAGATGTTTATGGACTCAATTAAATTTTATTGAAGGTTTAATTGAATTTATGGAGGGTTTGATCGCAAGAAAATTGATTTTTAAGTCAATTTGGGTTTTAATTGGAAGAAATTAAAGTTCTGGTGTCAAATTATAATTTTTGAGAGTTGATTTGGTCAAATCAGGGGCTTAATTGCATATATATTGAAGTCTGGTGGCCAATTAGGGACTCGATTGAAGAAATCCAAAACCAAGGACCATAGTGAAAAAGCGCGCAAAGTGAAGGGCTGATTTGAAATTGAACCCTTTTTAGGCGCCAGTTTTCGTTTAAATGAAACGACGTATTTTGGTCAAAACGGCGCCGTTTCATGCGTTTCACTGAAAAAAAAAAAAGAGGAAGCAAACAATGTCGTTTTGAACGGCACCATAAGCCTTCTTCTTCCCCTGGACACGCAGAGAACAGGGGAAGAAGAAGCATTTTCCCTCCCATTTTTTTATCCTTTCTCTCTCTCCCAAAACCCAAAAAACCAACGCCCCTGACTTGTCCCTTCACTGACACCACCACGCCCTCACGCCAAAAGGGCCATGCCCTGCAGAGGCAGGGGCGGCTGTGTAGTATCCGCCCCCATGCATGCCACCATGCCCTACCATGAGAGGGCAGGGCAGGGTGGCCCTCACTCCCTCTGCCTATAAATACAGAGGGAGTGCAGGACAAAAAGAAAGGAGGAGAAGAGGGGAGCTGAAACGTTTTCATTTGAAAGAGAAAGTGAGGTGGACCGAGAGAGAGACTGACAGTTATTAGAGAGAAAGAGAGGTGAGACCGAAGGAGTGAAACATCATGGAAGAGCAAGGGACCGAAAGTAGAAACTAGAGAAAAAACAGAGGAGACGTTGAGAGGGAAGAAAGGTTTAGAGAGAAACAAACGCCACCACCAGCAAACTAAAACAGCAACAAAAAGAAAAAAACGAAAAGGAAGCACGGGAGAATAGAGGAAGGAAGGGAAGGAGAAGAGGGGAGCTGAAAGTTAACGGGGAAAACTGAGACCAGAAGAGGAAGACACAGACGTTAGTGTCTCTGCACCGCAGAGAGGAAGCACAGCCGCAGTCATCGGGCTTCCCAGCTGCCACCGCCATTCCTGCCACCATCAACGCTGCCAACGCCAGTAGAACTAAAGAGGAAGAAGAGGAGCAGATTAGAGAGAGGGAACAACGAAAGACAGAGAAGGGATTGAGAAGAGAAACAAAGGAGAGGAGAGAAGGAAGGAAGACACAGTCGCTGTCACCGCCGCCTTCCACCACCACTGACAACCACAACCGTGCTTTCCCGCTCCAGGTAACTTTTTCCCCTCCCCCTGTTGTTTTTTTAGCTGTTCATCTTCATTTTGCATGCAGAACGTGAGCAATTCACGTTCTGCAGCAAAATGAAGATTAATTAGCTAGTTATTGTGCTGGGCACAGTAACTAGCTAATTATATTTTTGCTGGTTACTGTGTGCAGCACAGTAACCAGCCCTTTTATTGCTTATGGGCTGGAACATCAGCCCAGCCCACGCGGCTGGGCTGAGTCCAGCCCACAGTATATGGGTCGGGTCAGGCCCAGCCCAGGATGGTTGGGCCAGATCCGGCCCAGTTTTTTTATTTTACTTTTTTTTTGTTGAAAGAAAAATTCAAAAATATTTGTTTGTAATTTTACAAGTTTCCCACGTATTTTTTTTTATGTCATTTTGATTAATATCAAGCAATATTTTTTATGTTGCTAAAAATATAAAATTTGATATTAAAATACCCGGTTTTCGTCAAAACTTCTAAAAAATACAAAAAAATTAAAAAAAAAAGAAAAAATGCTTTTGTGCATACGGCCAAGTGTCTCAAAGTTAAAAAATCATAGTGTTTTTTTATATACACAAAAAAAAAAAACAAATGTTTTAGCATGCATTTTGGCTTTAATAACTAGTTTATTAAAGTCAAGAGAACATTGGCCAAAATTTCAAAAACAACAAAAATTTTATTTTGTTTGTCTTTTAGCATCTGGGATACGATATTACATGTAATACGTATTCCTGATCTTAAAACAATAGTGCTTTTATAGATATTAGAACGGTTAGGTTTTACTCCTTAAAGATAAGAACCTCCTTAATGAGGAGGGTTTTTCTTGAGTCTTAGATAGATAGGACCAACAAGTAGAAAACGCAACCAAACCTTAGATTTTGATTAGACAAATAAAACAATGCAGCTTACCTTAGGTAAGACGTATTTGGGGTGCTAATACCATCCCTTTACGCAATCAGTCTCCGTACTCGATCTCTGAGACCAGTTAGGGTTCCTAGTAACCAAAATACTAGGTGGCGACTCCCATTCCATTTTTTGCTGCTAAGAGACAACGAATTCCTTGTCTCCCCACATTTACCAGATATATATATCTATAGATGAGGGTGGACGATCGCCGCGACGCCGCATACGTGCGACAAAAGGCACCCAAAATCATCTATCTATTAGGATATAACTGACCTAGACTTAACCTATAATACCTTAATACTTCCCTTGCAAACTCGTGAATAGGAAGGTATACCCCAACTCATACATACAAATGAGGGTTGTAATTTCAAATAGATCCTAGGCAGAACCTAAGGTCTGTGGCTAATGCGCTCAACCCTAGCAGGCAAATAAGTTATATATACTCTCATAGTTATTGACCATTAATGAATGCCATCTTATGTACACTCAAGGTGCTAGGGGCATCATTCTTAGGAGCCTGAGGTAGCCCCTCCTCACGAGGTTTCCTAGCAATGGTAGAGGAAGAACTTCTCTAACAGGGATGGACGCTAATGCTCCATCCTTTCTAGTTTTGGGGCCTAGTTTGATAGACTTTTATCCTCTACTACTTCCTTCAGTTTTAGGTTGGAATCTGAACCTCCTCATCGAAGGCAGCAATATCATTGTTTCTAGGGTCAGATCTAACTTTTTTTGGATCCATTTTTCTATTAGAAAAGGAGAAATAAATTTTTGATGGGAGATACCTAAGATGATGGTTTCTTATCAAAACAGAGTGAAACTGGCTCGAAGAGTCTTCAACAAAACTGTTTTTTTTTTTATAAAGATTACAAATAGTGAAAGAAAAAAAAAATGAAAGCAAGAATGACTAAGGTTATAAAGGAAACAACTTTTCACCTTCATCATTAGATAAATAACCTTTCATATCATCTCAAGTCTCCAGAAATCTACTCAATTACTACAATGAATGCACCCCACCATTTTATTCCCCAAATGACATCTTTTTTCATGAAAGTAGGCCATTTGGCCACAAAGAATCCCATCAGTTCTGCGTGGGACAAACAAATCTCATAAGGAAGGTAAAATGTCTTTCATTAATCAATAAGGACTAGCCATCTGGCTATGAAAATTCTTAATAGTTCTATAGAAGACAAACAAATCTCATAAGAAAGGTGAAAAGTATTTCTTTAATGCTAATAACCTTTCAAAATCTTTATGTAATTAATACACAAAAACTTGGGGGATACTGATGGGTCAATGTATTTTTTATATGTTTTCTTAAGAGCCTATGATTAAAAAGACCAAAGGCATGATAATATCTCAATGTATCTATGCTTAGCAGAAACATCAAACTTATATTACATAGGCTTGACTTACTTCCAGGTCCAACATCCTTAGATTTAACTACGCATTAAGCCCAAATACAAGTGAGACTAACAAGATGCTAGACCTAACCTTCTTAGGTTCAATTACGTGCTAAGGTCAAGTGTATATGGATATGAGAAGTTGTCAAACCCAACTACCTTGGGTTTAGCTACGCATAGAGCCTAGGTGCATATAGGTCTAACAAGGTTTTAGACATATAAAGTTGATAATCTTTTTAGGGTCTATATGAGTCACAAGGATATGTTTGTTTATTCCTATGTCTTTTAACATTAAATATTAAAAGTCAATAATGATCATCTCTCCATATCTATAAGTGCATAAAAAGTCTTCTAAGGTTCTACTATATTTCTATCAATATTAATTTTATGTAAGAGATATTTATCCCTTATTAATACTACTAAGAGGAGAAGTTATTTCAACCATTCAAGCAATATGACAAAGTTTAGATATTGTATATACCATTTGAATTGTCCAGGCAAAGAGTTCACATTTTTTTTATTCTCTAAAGTATTCATACTTTTATTTTAAAGCATTTATCGTATACAACTAAGAACAACCACTTTTATTCTTAGAATTTAAAGCTTATTCTCTTATTTATTGCAATCTCTTATTAGAAGTCACTAACTTTATCATTGAAGGGTCCTTAAATCCCATTAAAATGGATTGTTTTGCAGGTGTCAGGTTTTCTATCACCAACCATCAACTTCATGAACTCTAGAGAAAGGAAAATTGAAGTGAATATGTTATTACCCACTATCTAAACACTAAAAAAAATCATTTCTAAGTATATTGGATTTTTAGAACATCATCAATATTGATTTGTTTTAAATGAAGTGTTATACATGTAATATTTATATGTTAATTGTGTTTGAATTTTAAATTTGATAAATTTACATGAGATTGACAATGATTGTGATGACAAAGCTACAAAGAAGCATGATGATCTTTTGATAGACATTGATGAGATTGACTCAATGTCATTGATAATTTTTTCAAATTCTACTCATTTGGACAAAGAAGAACCCAATATGTTCATTGTACTATAGTGAAGGTGTTGACAATGATGTATTTATATGTGTTGCATTGGTTTTCCAGGTGCTTTTGCATCAAACTTGAACTAAAATGTTATGGGATCTTGAACTTTTCTGAACTTGGTTATAAGGATGTTGTTTGTGCTAGAGTGTTTGTCAAAACAGGACATTGGTAATTAATTACTTTACTCTTTACACTTGTAGCTTGCTCGATTGCTTTTGTAAGTAAACTAGGATGTTGTTCTTTTTTCTGTGTGTAAACTTTTTAGCAAGATGAATTAGTGGAAGGGGGTTTGAATTGTTTATCTTTTAAACCTAGATACGAGGGGATCCTAGAGTGATAAATCCCATTTTAGGGATGATTTTGTAGCTGAATGTCTTTTTTCTATTCTCTTGGGTTAACCGAGGACCTAACCACCCGTCGAGTCAACTTTTGAGTCGAGTTTAATAACCATGCATCAAATGCTTAAACTTGGTCTTAACTCAACCCAAGAAACGCCAAACTTGTTTTTAGCTCAACCCTAGGAAAGCTTCAAACTTGTTCTTGGCTCTCAACCTTAGAAACGCTTCAAACTTGTTCTTGACCCCCGAGACACTCGAACTTAACCCTTACTCTACCCTAAGGTGTATTGAACCCAATCCTAAACCAATCCTTATACTTTGAACTTCATCTATGTACCCTGAACTCATTCCTAATTTGATTATTACTGAAGTCTTAAATTATAAATTACTGGTGTAAAAACAAGTTTTGAAAACTTTTGAAACCCATTTTTTTGTTTTCATTTTTTTTTAAATTTATTGTTAGTTATCAAAACAAAAAAATTAAAAACAAACAAGGTTTCATGTCTTGGTTTATTTTTTTTGAAAAAAATATATGAAAAAACAACAAAATTATAAGAAAAACTAAATGATTGGGGGAAAACATTCTGGATTGCTATAATGTTTCTCCACATTGTGTTTTTTTTTTTACACCTGGTTTTTTTCGTAATGAGTTTTTTAAAATTATTTTTGTCGATTTTATTTTTAATATTGAGATGGCTGAAAATTTAGTTTTGTAATTTTTTTTCCTTTTATTTTGTCTTTCTATGAGGTTAGCGTGGTTTGTCAAGATAACCCTAGTTGCCTCAGTTTATAAATGTGGTGTGTTTTTTTTTAATGGTGTGGGGAAAAACACTGTAACTTTCCTTACAAAACATTGTGGATTACTATAGTGTTTCTCCATATTGTTTTTTTTTGTTATTATTTTTTTTAATTTTTTTAATATTGAGATGATTGTGAATTTAGATTTATAATTTTTATTTTTATTTTATCTTTTCTATGAGGTTAGCGTGGTTTACGGGTTTGTGGAGGTAACCTAGATTGTCCTAATTTATGGATGTGGTTTTTTTTTTAATTGAACTTGACTTTTTTATAATCTATTTTTTTCTCATATTGTTAAAAAAATAGTTTTAGAAAAAAACCATGTTATTAAACTTTATGAGGTAAAAAAAATTAAAAGATGTGGGGGAAACCATTGTTCACCTAACACCATTGCACTGTGGATTACAATAGTAATGCATAGTGTTTTGCTTTATTTTTATTTTTATTTTTGAATTTTTGTTATGATTTTTTTTTCAAATCTATTTTTATTGATTTTATCTTTTAAAATTGAGATTGTTGAGAATTTAACTTCATAATTTGCTTCCTTTTATTTTGCTTTTATATGAGGTTAGCATGGTTTACGAGTTTGATAAGGTAATTTAGGCTGCCTCGATTTACGAGTTTGGTAGGTTGTTTTGTTTTTTTTTTAATTGAACTTGACTTCTTATAGTCTATTTTTTTGTCATATAGTTAAAAAAATAGTTTTAGAAAAAAGTCATGTTATTAAACTTTATAAAATAACAAAAATTAAAGAGTGTGAGGAAACCATTGTTCACTCACACATATTGCACTGTGAATGACAATACTATCCACATTGTTTTTCTTTTTTTTCTTTATGGTTTTTAATTTTTGTTATGATATTTTTTTTAAATTTGCCTTTATCGATTTTATCTTTTAATATTAGGATGGTTGAGAATCTGACTACATAATTTCTTTCATTTTATTTTACCTTTCTATAAGGTTAGCATGGTTTGCGAGTTTGTCAAAGTAACCCGGGTTGCCATGGTTTATGAGTTTGGTGGGTGTTTTTTTTTTAATTGAAGTTGACTTTTTTATCGTCTATTGTTTTCTCATATAGTTAAAACAATAGTTTCAGAAAAAAAAAATATTATTAAACTTTATAAAGTACATAGTCCTATTCACATGTTTGATTGGTTAACTTGGTTTGCGGGTCTGACAAGTTTAGCTTTTTTATATATTTTATTCATCTTTAGATATTAGGTTAATTAAGAATTCAGTTTCATAACTAGTTTCGTTTTGCTTTTTATGAGATTATCGTGATCTATAAAAACATCTCGGTATTGGGTTGGTATTTGATTTTACAATCATCTATTTTTGTTATTATATAGTTAAATAAAAAATAGATTTGAAAAAAAAAATTATAATCCTATTGGATTTTATAACTCAGTTTATATGTTTGGCATACTAACCCGACTTACTTGATTCACAGGTTTGACGAGTTTATCCATCAATATGATATGTTTTTTATATTTTTGATTTATTCCTTTTTGATTTCATTATTTAATATTGGATTGATTGAAAAATAAATTGCATTATTGATTTTTGTTTGCCTTCTAGGGATAATTATCTCAAATAAATGTCTACTTTTAGGTTGGTGCTCAATTTCATGAGCGTTTGTTTTTATCATATACTTAAATAAAAAATATTTATAGAAAAAATATTAAACTCAATAGAATTCATGACACGGGTTACAGAGAGACGAAGTTAATCATTATCTCAATATTTTTTAAAAAATTATTATTTTAAAGTTTTTTTTAAACTAACTTATATTTTTATTGATTATCAATATTATATTTAGATTAATAAAATTAATTAATTTAAATCAAGTTAATTTTTATACAATTTAATTATTTGAATTAAATAAAAAATTGAGTTAGAAAATTTTAAAATTAATTTATACTATTAAAAACTTCTCATATTTTTAATATTTTTTTAAAATATTAATCCAACCCACACTACAGAACTGTTATTTTAAAAGGCGAATAGTAAACATGAATTTAGATTATTGGAGGGTTGCGTTAACCATTCTAAAATATTGCTTTATCTGCAATAAAATTTTCAGAAGTGAACTTATTGATTCAAAAAGTATGATTGGATATATTAATGTTTTTCTTTTAAAATCAATTTACATGTAGTTTTCCGAAGTTCTTTTTCCCCCAGAAAATTCACTGCAGACTGACTGGTTATCTGCAAAAAAAAAAAAAAAAAAAAAAAACCGGCTTCCAATTTCAGTTTCTGCTCAACAACCGTGTAGATGGCTTTGAAATAAAAAGCCCTAATTACATACCAGCTGCGGCGGCGGCGGCATACCATGGAGGACCCAGAGGGGGTTTTAAGCTTCGACTTCGAGGGCGGCCTCGACTCGGGGCCCACGAACC
>Ga0325401_1002512_pt1 | contig 16356 bp, 6 predicted proteins | sample PopdelMetagenome_FD_205666 | JGI IMG/M metagenome (GOLD analysis project Ga0325401, IMG submission 205666) | Populus deltoides microbial communities from Bellville, Georgia, United States - Xylem-PdKOR-R2 | ecosystem: Host-associated > Plants > Phyllosphere > Stem > Wood/Secondary xylem | place...
TTTAAAATTAATATTTTTTAGATTTTTGGATTGTTTTGATTTATTGATGTTAAAAATAATTTTTTAAAAAAACTATTATTTTAATGTATTTTTGACCTACCAAATATAAAAAGCATGCTCAGGAAAACTATCTAATTTTCTGAAAAAAATCAATTTAAACTCTCTAATTATTTCTGCTAGACCGATATATTTTCCTAGAAAACCAGTAAATACTGATAAATATTTTGGCTATAAAAAAATATAAAAAATATTTTAAAAAGTTCTAACCATCACACTTCAAACCAAACACCCCCTTAAGAAAATTAAGAAGCTTCATAATGAAATGGACAAATCTTGTTTTTGTTTTTTCCATTATGCTGCAAGTAATTAAAACAACAGTAACATGAGCTTGAAAGTTGCTCCTTTTTTGGAAGAACCAAGAAAGAGTAACAATATCATATGAATGGATTTCTTTTATAGCACAACCTGTATTAAATTTAAAAGGTTGCCTTATTTAATAGCGCAACACTTTATAAAATACAAAAATAATAATAATAATTAAAGTGGTGATCTATCAGAAATAATGCAGCCCTTGCAAAAAAATTTCCAACCCGTATTATTATTTATTTAAAAAAAAGAAAAAGAAACCCTCCTATAAATAGGATTTCAGTAACATCCAATTTGATTTCATTTTCTGATTTTTCTTCGTGTAGAGCCAAAAATTGGCTATAAGCCAAATTTTACACAGTTGGCATGCATTAAAGAGAACCATCGATCGAGATGAGAGGATAATAATAAAACTAACATTATTTGAAAAGACAGAAAAAAGAAGAAATTAATTGAATGAATATGGGGAACAAGATAACATGGGATATTTCGCGGGGAATTTTGGCACTTATACAAGGATGTGTAGCAGAATCAGGCTAAGTACAGAATGTGACATGCATACAACTAAGGTCTGTCTTCTAGTTTTTTGCAAGCTCACATGGTGCATGCCAGGATAACTTGCTTGCCCTAGCTAGACCTGCAAAAGCAAGCGCCAAGCCCATGTACATCTCCTGTATTTTTGGACTGCTTACTCTCTTTAGCCTTGAAAAGGTTCTTTGTGAGTGGAAACAAGGCATGGAACAGCTCTCTGTACAGTGGTCCACTGGTGTCTAGAGACCACGCTCCATCATCAGAGAATCCAGGATTGAAATTTGTCCAGACTAGTGAGAACCAGAGATGATTGTCAATTGTAGAGGGGGAGTCTTGAGGACCCATGTTGATCAAGATTATATATATACAATCTTAATTATAGTAAATCTGATACAATAAATTGACTCGGCAAATTCATAAATTAAAAACTGGCCTGGATTGAATTAAAATTTTAATCGGTTTTAATATTAACTCGACAAAATCAATGTAATTCAAAAAGAATTAACTCATGATTTAGTTGACTCAAATTAGTCAAAACTAATAAATTGATAAAAGGAAAAACTAAAACTTAGTTGTTTTTTTTATAAATAAAATAAGTCCAATTAACCCAATAATTAAAGCAATTTTTTGAGTCAAAACTCAGATCTATATATATATAATACCTTGATTATATTTTTCTTTCTTTCCAAGCAAGTTTAATTATTATAGAGTATCTTAATTTCTTTTTTAAGATGGTGGACACTTATTTTTCAAGTCACTTAAGGCATACCCCAGAAGATCTCTAGCCTTAATCCAGAGCTTGATAAGTGAATCATAACCATCAAATTATCAATGTTGACAAGTCCACAGCATACCATTTTATAAGTTACAATGGAATTATGGATGGAGCCCATTAATACATAAATTAACTACATGAACATTGGCAAGAGATTTTTGGTTAACAATGTCTGAAACGAAACCGCACTGCTAGCAGCCATTGCATTAGAAGTCTCAAGAGCTGTGACCTAGCTATACCAAAAGAGAGGCAAAAAGGTAATCATTGTCGGTGGGAGTCTACAAAACTTTTTTTTTTTTGGATTCGAGGAAACCTTACTCCCCTGAAAAGCGTATTTTGTGGGTTCAGGTGAGGAAGTAAAACCCCAGCTGTCCCAGGCTCTTACAAGAGGTGTACGCCCTGACTCGAACTCGAGACCTGCTGTGCAGATCTCAAATCCTTTACCATCACGTTACGCCTCTTGGGAATTGCCTCTTGGGAATTGGAGTCTACAAAACGTGCAAAAGTAATGGCAATAATAACTTGTAAGGTGATTCGCATTTAGGAAAAGTAACTTGGGTTTCAATGACAAATGGTGCAACTTTACCTTGGCTAATCAAATGTAATTTGACATACCAATTTAGGGTTCCTAAGATTTTCCTAATCTAGTTTTACTGGAAAATGATGCAATTTGGTTCAATGATAGAGAGCAGGGAGGGACAAATTTCTTGTATGGAAGTTATTGTGATGTAGTTTTACAATGAGTTCTCATGTACTGAGATTAATTTCTTGTTTCGTTGTGTCGACAACGTCTACATGATTGGCCGCTACCAAACAAAGCTTAAATACATGTATAATCAAATCAATTAAAAAATATATTTTTCTTCTAATTTATTTAAAAATTTATATAATAATATTATTAGCAAGTCCGCTTACCTACCAAATTAAGCCTCAAAAAGTATTTTGGACCCTTTATTACACATCAAAAGTAATCTGATCCCTTTAATTTTAAATATTTTCTCATTTTGATCATAATTTGCAGGGAATTTGGAATGACAAATTACTCTTACTAAGTTAGTTAGCACCTACTAGTCAAGCTAAAAGATACAATGTCATGACCACTTTATGACTGTCAAGCTTCGCTTCGTCTCATGAACAGGGGGATTTGGATAACCATCGAACTTACGTCAAGCACACAGATATGCCCAATGCAAAATTGTCTTCTTGATTTGATCTGATCTAAATCCTAAGCTGAAGTCCAACTCATTTTGAAACTCACCTGCAAAATTTCAAACTTGGCCATTTTTTTCCAAAGGGTCAGCTGAACTTGTCCATATATAGGCACATCTTGAAAGACATGAAGCCTTGTATATTAATTTTTGTATGAAATTCACCCTACGAAGCAGACATATTGAAATTTGAATTTCCCAGTGGGACACAAATTCAAGAAATTTGTTGCAATGTTTTAATCACATTTAACCATTATAAAAATACAAAGAAGAGTATTTCATGATAGAAAGGACATGTATATAAAAGGGATACAAATATATTTGATTGGGAAGATGAAAACAAAAATAAATGTCTTTAAAATAATTTGAGAGTGAATTTATACTTTTTCGAAACCAAAATGAAGAGAAACATGTTCAATTTGATCTCATTTTTCAAAACAATTGTTTACAAAAATAAAGAGAAACATGTTCAATTTGATCTCTTTTTTCTGAACAATTTTCAACTAAAATAGGCACGGGCCGGTGCCTTACAAGCAAAGATTAACAATTGCTTCTGGGTCTCATTTTTTTATTTTCCTTAATGGCACCATGCTTTTTTCAATGGAGATAGAGGAAAGGAGCGTTTGTAAATGGACCTTGAGGGCAAGAGCAGACCCCACCAAGCATCCCCTTTTTGCCGACCATTGCTTGTCTTTTGTACCGCTCCATCCTGATATTGATGGCTTCCCAGTCAACAGGTGACTGATATAAAACAGGAAAAATTCTCTACAGTATATCTGTACAGAGAATCCCAATGCTACCCCCTTAACACCCCCCCCCCCCCAAACCTCTCTCCTTGTCCCAAAAAATGGGGTCTCATGGATTTTCTTCAAACACCATCTGAGGGGAATTCAGAGAAAAACTTGTGGAGAAGACTCCGTTAAGGGCCATTGATGAGTGTTGTAGCTAGGCAGCAGGGGACAACGGCATGCACTGGTATATGTTCATGGCATTCGTGTATTTTGAAGATAATGAAGGGGGTAGTTATGTCATGAGAGAAAAGATAGTGGGTTAGGGCATCTAATCACCAATCCTAATAAACAAGTCAGTGCCATATGCAGTATTTCCATGACACATGGCAATAGAAAATACCTCTGAGTGAAGGTCAGCATCAGACTCTCCTCTCAGCCTTCAAATTTGTTCTGCCAAACGACCATTGAGGTAAAACAAAAGGCCAGCCCACTGAATACCAAACGAAACTTAACAAGAAGAATCTTTAGTTTTTTGGTTGTCAAGAAGGTTCACTTCTTCCTGTTGTAGTACAATCTCCACAAAATCCACAAGAAAACTAGTTTCCTTCCTAGACTAGATCTCCCCATCTCTAAGAAAAAGTAACATTAAATTCCCATCTAGAATTCATGGTGCTGGCTTTTCCTTGAAGATGGTACAAAGAAAGGTGCCCAACAAGCTTGGTATTCAAGCTGATCATGTTAAATCCGAGAAGCGGTTGGGGAACCTGAAACCAAGTTCTTGTCAGCATCAGGATGGCAAGAATAGAGGACCTGATATGAAGAAGAAAATGAAAAGGTCAAGATCAATCAAGATTTCAGATATTGAGAGCTTGAAATCATCATCACCTTTGAGGAAAGCCATATCACAGCCAGGAGAGCCGCCTCCTCTCAATGGTACGACAACTGCAGCAGCACCACAGAAGCAGTTTATGATCAAAACAACTGATGGTTCACCGAATTATATGAAGTCAACCAGTAGTTCAGAGGCAAGAAAGGAGCGTTCCCCGGTGAGTCCCTTGAATACTCAAACAGGTTCAAATGGTAAGAACCTGCATTACAGAAACTCTGGGAATTCGAGATTTAGTCCTGCTTCTGGTAGCAAACCAGCAAGAACTTTATCAAAGACATCTAGTTTGAAGCTGGTGAGGACTCCGAGTTTTAAGCCAACGAGAGGTACTGCGAAGAAATGTTCTAGAGTAGCTCTTTGTGCTGATGTGAGTACACAAAAAGCTACCTGTTCTTCAACCCAGAAGGATTCAAAGTTTCCTGCGTACCTCATGCTTAATCCTGGGGGTACTGAAGCAGAGGGAACTTCAGTCATGAAGGTCTGCCCATACACCCACTGCTCTCTTAACGGTCATCAACACAAACCTGTAACTCCGCTGAGGTGCTTCTTGAAGGCAAGGAGGCGTTCGTTGAAGGTCCAGAATAGTATGAAATTGGAGGATTTATCCCCACGCAGAGCCAGGCCATCTGGCGATGGAACAGAAGAAATTCATGGTGGACTGTTGGATTTTTCTGAAGACAAACCTGTGATACAAGAAGTTGGAAAGGATTTCTTTATTGAAATCTACGCTAACAATACAGAATATGGGGCCTATGAAACCGAAAAGAGGACAGAGAATGAAGGCAAGACAGCAGATGCTTTTTTGGGAGAACCTGAAGGACAGATGAATGAGTCCTGCTTTTACGCTGGCCATGGAGCCGCAGTTGAACAAGACAACAACAATCACCTTTCTGAGAGCTCGTCAGATGAATCACAAGAATCAGAGATTGATTTTGAGGAAAATTTTGAGGAAGATGATAACATCTCTGAAGAAACTGGCATGGTGTGGGAGGAGGACCAACATTCTACTTCAGAGATTGGTGCAGAAGATGATGATTTGAACAAACATGATAAATTTTGGACCAAAGTAGGGTTCACACCAGAAATCGAGAAACTTGATTGGAGTGAGGATTCTGAGATCATAACGTCTGATGATGTAGTCAGCAACTGTACAGAGGAAATTCTAGCTGATGAGGTACTGCGAGAATTTTTTTCAGAGGAAACTGCCTCTATTGATATGCAATGCAGCGATAGCGATTCTGAATCATATATCATACCCCACTATTGGCAGATTCTCCAATCTATCCAAGTGGCAGGGAACTTGGCTTATGATCAACCTTCTGCAGCTGAAGATGCATTTGAGGCACCAAAAACAGAGGAGAAAGATGAAGAAGCTGGGAGAGATCTGAGAGATGCTGTGACCACTTCAGCTCCAATAAGGGAATCAATTGTGGAACCAATAGGAGCCAGAGAGAACATTCAGGAGAATAATGAAACAGATAAATCTCTTGGAGATGGTGAAAATGGTTGCACGGCAGACATTTCAGCTGAAGCTTTAAAAGGTCACCAGGAGGATAAATCTCTTCAAGCTGAAAATGCAGCTATAAGACCTCATATTTCTGAAAAGAGAGATATGATTGGAACAAACAAAGAGGACGAAATCGATCAGCTCATCGAAGTTGCAGAAAATAATCAAGAATTTGCCACTGCTGGATTCCCTGATGGTGAAGCTGGAGATGCAACAGAAGATCGAGAGCAAGTTTCCAATGCTGAATTGCAATTTGAAATCCATGTTTCTGATTCACCACAGGATTTTTCTGAAGCTGATCAAGATGATGCTGAACTACATGCCGATGGAAACCACATGACAACTAGTGAAGAGGATAGTTCAAGTCAAGATCTTGTTGATGCCACCACTCCAACTGAGCCTCTTGACCACCAATTGGATGAGCAGGATGAGACAAACCATGTTCTTGAGAACGAGAACTTATTTGAGGAAGATAAAGATGAAGCTAAAAAGATCGAAATCCTAACTTCCATGGATTTTGAGTCTCCGAGTAATTCAAGAACGCATGAAATCAACTCAGCTGGAGATGATACAGGAGAAGTTGAGAAGACGGAAGTGGAAGTTTGTAACAAGTCAGATACAGCAGAAACCTTCCTCTCTGCCAATAATGGAGCAACGAGCACAGGATCAAAGCGCCCATTCGTATACACAAGAGGAAATCCCAATCAAGAACTTCAATATACCTGCAACACCAGGAAGTGGACAATCGGAGAAAAGAAACCCATCAAGGACTTGGAGGAAGAGAGAGAATTCAACCCAAGAGAACCAAATTTCCTTCCCGTTGTTCCTGATCCAGAGGCAGAAAAGGTCGATCTCAGGCATCAAATGATGGATGACAGGAAAAATTCTGAGGAATGGATGCTTGATTATGCACTACGACAGGCTGTCACCAAACTCGCTCCAGCTAGGAAGAGGAAGGTGGCACTACTTGTTGAAGCTTTTGAAAAAGTCTTGCCAACTCCGAAATATGAAACTCATATCAGGCATACATCAGCAACATTTTCTCACACAAGACCCATTCAAGCTTGTAGCTGATGGCAGTCACCAAGGTAAACAAGACATTACTTTCTAGATGTTATTTCTTTCTATTTAGCTGCAGTAGTGAAAATTGAAATGCCATTGTAGATCAAAGAGGAAAAAAAATCAGTTGAAATGTGACCAGGTCATGTAGTCCTTTCGTATTTTGTTGTGCAGGTCATGCAGAAGTGGGAGCTGCTATAATAAGTTGGTGAATTAGAAAGTACTGTTATCGCTAACCATGGCCCAAGCTTTAGGAGTAAACAACAAGCTCAGTAGAGAAACATCTTAGTCTGTTGATATAAAGAATTTCAGAGTTCAGATTGAAGAGTAGCTAGCTCAATAATATAAATATAATAACAGTGTGAAATCTGACTCTGAGTTCTGACTACCAGATGATTACTATATATCCTATGTTATTGTAAGAGGCACTATTTTATCTCTAAATGTTGTTAATTATTTGTGGTTACTCTGTCTACTATTGTGCAGTAACTACTATTTTAATTATGCTCATGTTCATCTGATGATTTTCATCTCCAGTCACATTTCCCACCAAAGAAAAGAACTTAGCTACTATCCAATCCTTAAGAGGTTATGGATTCATCACATGGAAAACTTCATGCATTTTCTAACCAGAACATGTGATGATGTCAGGCTAAGATGATGAAGAAACTAAACCGATTTCAAGAAAAAATAATGACATGAATATTCTGTCACGGCCAAATTATTAAAAAGCAATAGAGACAATTATTCCAATAATCATCATCAACTACTTTGATTTTCACAGGCCCTGTAAGATATGCATGCTAGAAGTGATTATAACCACAACCGGAAGCTTCACTCCAGCAGGCCTCATGCTATTGCAACTACACAATTCAAGTCAAGAGACATCCAATGTCCATGTTTCATAGACTTCCAAAGACAGACCAATTTACTTGCAGATTCCTGTCAATATCAGACGGATTACATCTTGAAGAAATAGTTGCTCTGCCTTTTCTTTTTCTTTTTCTTTTTTGGCTCTCAGGATAATTACTTATCTTGAAGGATAAAATACTTCGCTTATATTTTCTTTCGCTTTTGTAAATTTCCTTAAAGTTTCTGGAAATTGATACAAATGTCTTTGTAACCATGTGATGGAGATGTTATAGTTACTTTTATTTCTGCACCACCATATTTAAAAGTAAATTTAAAAGAGAATATGTGGTAAAATTCTGAAAAAAATATAAGCAGATAATTCATATGCATTGAATTACTAGCGGTAAACATAATTGTGATATATATGGATCTAATCAAAATTGGTGATACAGTTGTGAGAAAACAGCATTAACAATGTTATCCTTCAATAAAAAGACAATATGTCCAATACATTATTCAGTTCCGTACAGGAGTTGCTTTACTGATAAATGTGACTTGATTGTAGGCGAGTCAAGAAGAAGTGATTGAAGCTCTCCGACATAATTTTCAAGATTACTGCAGCATGAGCTATCATCCTTGTTCATTCTGGCTACATCAGAACTTGCCTTCTCAAGCTCCCTTTGCTCCATTGCTTTCTTTCTCAATATGTCATCATGAAAGAACTTAAGAGCATCCACTGTAGAAATAGAATGCACTGATTCATACAAACCCTGAAATTTGTTTCTTTTTTCCTGCGTTTCAATCAGCTTATCCTTCAAGTCATCTGGCAGGCAGGCAACCACACTTCACACAAATAAGAAAAAGGAAAAGAATTAAACAAAAAAAAAAATGTTAAAGCATTCGAGATCTCTTGAAAGCTGGACATCATTATACTATAATTCTCCTTCCATTTTCTTATTGTTTACCTGGTAACACCTCTAACAAGACCCCAGTTGTATCCTACAAGCACTGATTGCTTAAAACCAACATTAAATCCCTCTTGTGCAGAATCTTCTTTCCCTGCTATGAGACCATCACGATATCCAATCTGAAGTCATCAAGAATGAGACTATTAAAGGTTTGGAAATCAGTATATAAGCAGGGAAAACAGAATCATGAGAAACAAACAGAATCATCAAATTACCGTGTGAAATTGATCATGTCTCCTCTGCCACTCCCGGTCTAAATCAGATTCTCTATCCAACTCCTCAACAGAATCATCCCACAATGACCCACCATCATCCTGCAAGTCACCTTCACAACAATCCAAAACTAAGTAACGCATGTTGCTCTAAAAGACTAGAAGAATAACTAAATTCAACCCACCAGCCTCAAAAAGCTAAGCAGTGCTCACACAAGAAACTGGATGTATTTAAGTACCACCAAATAAGAATGCCATTATTCATTTGCAGAAATTAGAAGTTTCAGACACGCGAGAAAATGAACCAAAAACTGGAGCAATTACGAAAACATTGGAAAACGAACCAAAAGTTGGAGCACTTACAGAACAGGATGCAATTGAAAGTCATCTACATTTGTTCTTCTTTCATCACATGCACAAATTGTACACATATACACACAAATACAGGAAAAAAAGAGTATCCATATGCAACCTTTTCTTTCATTACTCATTCCCAGCTAGTGCCAAAACTTAGTAAATTCAACCAAGATCACCATTTTCCAAGCAGAAGATAACAATAAGGCTATATATTTATATCAAGCAAGCACAAACTTATTGAGTCAGCTAAACAGAAGAGCATATAAAGCCAACAAAGCAAAATAAATTAACCAAAATCAAGAATAAATAAGTAGATCAAAACCCATAACAATGACTCTACTTACCATTCGCAATGGGCATAGAACCCAATTCAGCATTTGAAAGTTGCAAACTTTCTGAATAAAGCTCCTTAGCAAAACTACCTTCCATCTATTACAACACAAGAAACACAAAAAACCCATTTCAGAAATCAACAATAAATATCTATCTACAAAAGCAAAATTCAGCCACAACGAAAACAACTAATGATAAGAAAAGATTGAAACTTTACTCTGTTCACTCAAAAAAGGTAAAGACTTTATTAAGTTTTGATTGATTTTGTTCAAATTTAAGAAAAGATTTGGTCTTTACTCTTTACCGTTGATTTGTGGTTGAATTAAAAAGAGAATCCGACTTTGTTTGTTGAGTAACCGGTTGATTCAATCGGGTCGGCGATCCAACAAGAGGTTGTTGCTTCATGGGAAGAGAAGAACTACGGTGATTGATGGGTCATGGATTCTGGAATCAAGACCCTGGACCCTGAGCCTAGAGATATATGAAATGAGAACAGTTGGGCCAGGCTCTATCCTCTGTTAATGTAAATGGGTATGTTCTGGGACTGGGCGGCGCTTGTATCCCCTTTGTTGATGGGTTTTTTTTAGAAAAAAAGTTTTATTTATTTGTTTGTTGTTTTTTTTTCTTATCTTGTACCACAAAAATGACTAAGGCACTATTTTCTCTAATTTTAGCAACTACGAAATAATATTTTATATTTTCCTTCGAAGAGAAACGATAATTATCATATCTAGCTGGGTTATGCGTTGTTGAATCTTTGAGTTAACTCCCGAGTTACTAGATTTATTTTAAAATGATGATAAATCAACACAAATTTAATAATAAATTAAAATTATGATATTTTAAATAATTTTTTTTAAATTGACTTGATTAGATCTTATCCAAATTTAATCGAGTCAAACATGTCATATATCAACTCATATATCAACTCATTAAGTCACTCAGATTAAATTTATATGTTTTAATATCCAAAACAATCTATCTAAATCAGCTTTTAAATCAACTCTTTAAACCATACCAAGTTTAATAACTATAAAAAAAACAAATTCATTTATCATAATTTGAATGCCATATTCAATTATAAACAATTTTAGTTTCAATCATAATTTGATTTAATTGTTTTTTTATATATATAAAATGAATCATTGTTCTGAATTGTTTTTGTTTTTGTTTGATGTTCCAATTATTTTATTAATTTATTTTGAAAAAAATTCATTATTTTTTCTACAAATGAAATAATTACTTCTAGTATATTCACCCATATTTTTTCCTAACCTACAATGGGGATCCTTGCATAAAAAGGGACAAGAGACAGATATATATATATATATATTTCGGAGAAGTGTACAATAATACAAGATCAATTGAACAAATGACAATTAACGTCCAGCCTTCTTTTCAAGGAGTACTTTACGTGCATCCAATTATCAAACAATGATTGCTTTTTTTCCATCCATGCATCTTCCCATTTTTCTAATATATTCTTCCATTGTTCTTTCCTTTTTATCCAAACAAACAGTACCATATGAAGATAGAGACTTGCACGCCAAAGAAACTTCAACATTATTTTAGACATTTCATTTTATATCTTAATCTTTCACTTTATTTTAATAGTGTAGTTGTGGGATTTGATTTCCAGATTGATTTAGAAAATGACTTAATTGTTATTTCATCATATCATATATATTTTTAATGAAATAACATCATTTTATTCTTTTATTTTTTGTAATATATTGACTCACATCAAGATTAGATTGGATTCGGTAAAATTAATTGAATCATTTAAATATTGGTTGAGTTGATATAATTTAATTGAATTAATATGTTATATAGTTTAATTAGAATTTTGATCCGAATCGAGTTTTAAATACTGAGTTAGTTTAACGAATATGCTTTATAAACATAGACATATCACTAGGAAATTAAGATGAAATCCTCAACAGATTTAAATATCTCCCATGTGTTCCGGCTGAAGTAGCCATCAAAATATATAATTAATATACATCTGTATGTTGAATCTGATCTGAATCTCGGCTTCCCCCCACATTTTTTAACCAGCAATCTAGCCATCCAATAAGGCTGGTGTATACTTTCTAACTATGAAGAAATCTTGATATCATTTTTCAGGTTGTAAAGCAACCGGAGTATCTCTGATCATAGCTTAACAAAAAAGAAAGGGATCAAGAAAATATTTTGCTGAGAAACCCTACAGTTGCATGTGTATATATACATGTATGTCGGAACATATCTCCCTCACTTGCAACCTTAACCATTTCTGTCTATACCAGGATGAATTCTAAGACTACAGCATCATGTTTCCTTTTTCACATGTTGACGATACTTTCACTTCTTTGTTTGGCAAACTCATCTAGGAAGCTGTGGCGAGAGAATAGCTGCAACATGTACCGAGGGAGCTGGGTTCATGACATGTCCTATCCTCTCTACGATTCATCTGCCTGCCATTTTATTCGAAAAGAATTTGATTGTTTAATGTATGGCCGCCCTGATCACCTCTATCTTCAATATAGATGGCAGCCCGATGACTGCAACTTGCCAAGGTACAATATTATACGTGCAACAATATGCGCATGCACGCCTGAAGAACTTGCTTGTTAATTTGTCTTAGAACGATGAATTTGTTTTATGCTAAAAGTAATTAGATTATTTTCAAGTTAAGTAATGTGTTCATTTCTCTCACATGGTTAGCATTGTCATTTTTGTGCTAGATTGTACTAATTGCATAGCTTCCAGATGGATTGATTCGAAAAATAACTCAAGTTATTATTAGATTAATCTAATTAACTATTTTTATTAAAATAATATTATTTTTTTTAAAAAAAATTCTTGGTGTTGATTTAATCAGGTTTTAACCAGGTCAATTATATCATTTAAAAACCAGTTGAGTTAATGTCTTTTCTAGTTCAAATTAAAATCTAGTCCTGACAAGATGTTAGATTACTAATTTTTTATATTAACCTACAAGATTATATCGAGTTTAATAATTATGATTAATTGTTTTTATTTTAATCTGAATGTATACATGTGTGTGACCTTATTTCAGGTTCGATGGTCAATATTTCTTGAAGAAGTTAAAGGGGAAGAAGGTTATGTATGTAGGGGACTCTCTGAGTTTAAACAATTTTCAATCAATGGTATGCTTGCTCCATGCAGCTGTGCCTGATTCCAATATCACAAGAAATTCAAAAAACTCTGTTACCACAGTGATATTCCAGGTGAGTATATATAGCAATAATGAATCTTATAAATTTGCTCCACCTAGTGAAGAAATATTTTCCCTTGCTAATCTAGAACTAGCTAGTATACATTCTTAATTACTTGGTGTTTAATTAGTAATTTGACTTAAAACTTGTGTTAATTAACTCTCATAATTTTTCAGGATTATGGAGTGTCAGTGAGTCACTTCCAGTCTCCATACTTAGTAGACATTGAAAAACAAGAAATTGGCAGGATCCTGAAACTTGACTCCATCAAGGATGGCAAAACATGGAAGAATATTGATGTTCTTGTTTTCTACTCTTGGGGTTGGTGGTACCGGGCAGGACCTCAGCAGCCGTATATATGAGCTCCCAAATTTATTAACTTTCAATTTTTTATAATAAAAATAGAAAACCAATTTGTTCTGGACTTTCTATTAGAAAAAAGCAAAGATAATAGCTATTATCATAATTTTTTAAGATTATTTTATTTAGTTTTGAATATTTTTGACAATTTATCGTTGTCTTTTTCAGGTTTTGGAAACAAATATTAAAAAAAAAAACACACAAAATTGAAAAAATACAGAAATAATTCTTTTGTGATATTGCTAAAAATGACTTGATTCTAACAATATTATGTTTTTGTGAATTTCAGATGGGATTATATTCAAGAAAAGAAGACCATAGTTAAGGACATGAATCGTAGGGTTGCTTTTCACAAAGGCTTAACAACATGGGCAAAATGGGTTGATTCTGATGTTGATACAAATAAAACTACTGTTTTTTTTCAAAGCATTTCTCCTTCTCATTACAAGTAAGTTACTTCATTTCTAAAATCCAAAAGAATTATTAAAAAAAACTAATCTAATTATGACGTTGAACTTACTAAAATACCTGCGTACAACTTAAAATCTAACCAAACTTAGTTTTAATTTGAATAAACAATGTCATTGGTTCATCAAATCTAATTGATTCAATAAATTAACTATAATTCAGTTAATCCAACCAAATTCAAACATATAAACATCGAAGATTTTTTAAAGAATAAAATGTTATTATTTTGACAAAATAAAATGATTGACCCGGTTAACCAAACCTTTACGAAGTCTGACTTCGAGCCGATCATCTTGGTATGTCTTGAAATAGTGGCAGGGAATGGAATGAGCCGGGAGTGACAAATTGTGCAAACCAGAGAGAACCAATGAGTGGATCAACTAACCCTGGTGGTTCACCATTGGCAATGCGAATAGTGGAAGATGTGCTAAGTACTATCAAGAAACCAGTTCATTTTCTCAATATAACAGCTCTCTCGCAGCTAAGGAAAGATGCGCATCCTAGCTCTTATAATGGCGTTAGGCCAATGGACTGTACTCATTGGTGTGTTGCTGGCCTCCCAGATACTTGGAATGAACTTCTCTATGCAACTCTTATCAATCAGAAATGAGGAAACATGAAATTGATTACATGTATAGAGAGAGCATAGTCTGTGTGCATAATTTAGATTTTCATGTAAGTGCTAATTAAATCTAATCGAAACAAGAGGAAAAGCTAGATTCTGAAGCACAGTAGTGATTTCTTCTTCAAGAGAATTAAAGGGCTAACAAGAGGAAAGGGTAGATTCTTCTACGGCAAAGATAATGTCTCATCGTAACAATTACAATACTGTAACAATTACAATATTGTTTTATTTTTTTATTATATTAAAAATTAAATTTAAATTTTATATATTTTTATTAATATAGATAATATTCATTATATTTTATTATATATAACATTAATTTTTTGATTCATGATTATATTTTCCACTCTATGTCAAAAAACATGTTGATAATACTTACGCATTAATTGTTTTGCGTTAGAAAAAAAATTATTCAACCTACTACAAGGCGAGTTGAATAAATACGTTAACATTTTATTTTTTGCATTTATTAGCACAAACAATTCTCCATGTTTTTAATTAAATGCATGCATATGTCATTTTATTTATAATTAAAATTAAAAAAACACATTTGAAAAGTTTATATATTTTTTTTATCAAAAATATTATATGATATGCGGTGAAACATGGGTCAAATAATTAGTAGAGAACTAAAAGATGAGAGAGAAAAAATCACTACAAATTAAAAAATGATAAATTTTCAACTATTTGGGTACATGCAGATGTAATTGGATTTTCTATATATATATATATAAACTCGTGTCATGATCTAGAATAGGAAAAGAAAGACAACAGGTGGGCTTAAGAGTTGGTCCAGTCTGATAACAAAATATGGCCTCCAATATCTCTAGAGCTGCCAGTATTTTTTTTTTCTGGACTAAGAGACAATTATGGCTTTTTTTTTTATGGAAGAAAAATATTTTCCTAAATTTATAACATGAAACAAATATTAATGAATAAGTTAACAAAAAATATTTTATACTTAATTCTTGAATGATATGTAATTTTTTTAAAAATATTTTAACCTCACAAAAGAGTGGAAAATATTTTTCTTACCACTATTAATTTATAATATTCATCAACATCATTAGAGCATCCTCTCTACTGTCATCATTTTACCATCATCATATAATCATTACCATCACATGATGAACATCTACCTTTACAATTATTTTATCAATATTATCATCGTAACCACACGTTACAATTAATTTATTATTTTATTATTAATATAAATATCATTTTATCATCATTTCATGACATCCTCTAACATCAATATCACCATATCTATAATCACCATCTCACATTTATTATTTTCATTGTCATCACTATTATCTTGTTATTAAAATAACCATAATGCCATTGATATTTTATCATCATTACTACAGCAACAATCATCATTTCATAAACATCACCATCACACAAATACTATTAATACTACAACAATAATCATGGTTAAGAGAGTGTTTGAGATTGCGGTTAAACCATGTTTTTTTTACAAAATTAAGATTTTTTTCTAGCTTTTAATTAAATTTTTTCTGTATTTTTGGATCGTTTTGATGTGTTAATGTTAAAAATAAATTTTAAAAAATAAAAAATATATTATTTTGATACATTTTCAAGCGAAAAACACTTTGAAAACAACACCTACCACACTCAGAAACATGCACTAATATTATCATTATAATTATCATTACCACTGTCATAACCCAATTTTGGATCACTCCCAAATTTTGTTTTCCTTTTCTTAAAAAAAAAAAAAAAATGCACGGTGCCGTTTTGAACGGCACAGTGCAGCTTCTCCCCTGCAAATGCAGAGACAGGGGAGAAGAAGGATATTTTTGAAAATTTTCCCGCTATTCTTCCCTTCTCTCTCTCCACCCCACTTGCCCAAAAATCCCGCATGACCCATACCCAC
>Ga0325401_1002513_pt1 | contig 16356 bp, 10 predicted proteins | sample PopdelMetagenome_FD_205666 | JGI IMG/M metagenome (GOLD analysis project Ga0325401, IMG submission 205666) | Populus deltoides microbial communities from Bellville, Georgia, United States - Xylem-PdKOR-R2 | ecosystem: Host-associated > Plants > Phyllosphere > Stem > Wood/Secondary xylem | place...
ATGTCTTGTTCTTAGAAGATCACGTGTGATAATAACTATTAAAATATCTATTTTTTTATTGAAAAATAGTTTGAGTTACTCCAATAAAAAAAAATTAAAATTCGAGAGCCTAGTTCGGTAATGCTCAAACTTCAGTTGGATGATTTAGTGCGTTCGGTAACAGGGTGTTTTTGCTCAATTAAAAATATATTTTTTATTTTATTTTATTTATTTTTTATATTAATTTATTAAAATTATCTAAAGACACATAAAAATCATTAATTTACTGTTTTTTCAAGCGATTTGTAATTGGGTTACTGGGAGCAGCACACTTGTTGACTGTTAATTGGTTGCGCTACTGGGAGATAGCAGTGTCCCTGATAAAGCCTGGGAGCTCTGTAATGTACACAACTCCAGTCCACAACTTTTTTCTACTCGAAAATTTGCCACACACGGTATGAACGGCATAATTCAAACTTTCTAGCCCGTGTTTATAAAGCTTCTTGATGTCATTGACCATGCAACCTCACAGATATCAGCCAGCAGATGAAAACCACCTTGGAATCGCCTAAAACAAACCTCATAGTGCTGAAATTCCATACCCTTGTTTATAATGAACATTTGGAAACAACAATTGTCTCCACAGAAGCACAAAGTGGTGGAATATTCACACTGGACAAGAAGAACCATGGTGTGTGATTGCTTGCCAAATTATTTTCAGGTGTTGATTAACAATCACTTGAAACAATGTTTGAAGATTTCTGGCTGAATCCTTGCAAATTTACATGCCATCGATTATACATCAAACACGCTATGACACGTTTATTATTATATGGGCATTTCTGCTTAAAAACCATTAAGAAATTGCTAAATGTAAAGCCGCACTAACATATAATGAGTAACTGGAACCGGAAGCTTCATCGAGATCAAGGGAAAAGAAGAATCTCTGCACTGAAGCTCTTTTATTAGACTCTTGGCCATTGTGGACTTACTACCTGCACAAGCCAAATCAATAACAAAATCAATGTTCCAAATGGTATAATGAGAAAACAATAGCAAAATACAACATATTCAAGGACGTGATTTCTCTGAACCCAACACTCCCTGCTCTCACTTACAAAGCATTCCTTCAACCAATCATGGGTATTTTAATAAAGAGATTAGGCAATGCATCATTACTTGGAATGAATTTGAGGTAGCAATTCTCAAGAAATGTAACTTGGACAGACTAATAACTAAGACATGACGCACAAAAAATTCATGACTTAAGGTCTATATGTTTCTTCAGGAAGTGAAATTTGTCAAAAACAGGCAGCAGGTTCTGTATGGTGTTCATCAAGAAGGTTTTGTATTAGATCTCTGTTCATTAACTGAAAAATGATGGCAAAGTATGCTAACCTCAAGTGTGCTGAAAACAAGTCGCATTCGGCTGGCAACAACTGATGGCTCCTCAGCACATCCTGAAACAGCCATTTGTTCTAGCTGAAGCGTCTTAACTGGAAGCCTTTGGCAAAAAAGAAAGAGAAAGTTGAGTCCAGTCATGCAATCTTAAATGCAATTGTTTTTTTAGATGTCGAAATGACGTGCTAAAGAAGGCATGTTCTCTCCAAACACATGAAACTGAGAAATGACCAGGACTACAATGTTGAGAGCAAACAATTTGAAACAATAGTGAAAGAAAATTATGTAACTGAACTTGGAAAATTTTGCGGAGAGGTCTTACTCATTCCACACAAACAACCAATAGGGAAACCTCTATACGGGTTAAACCAACAAAAAAAAAAGTAGTTATAACCCAAATTTTACTGGTACTTTGATTGGACTGTCAAGGACGTACACCAACCATGTAACAAGTTCATGTAAGCTTCATATCAATGGGTCTTGGACAAAATACTAGCAAAACAGATGTGATCAAAGCAGCTCACCATGCCATTCCTCTCATGTAGTAAGCATTTGCTATGACCGCACAAAACCCTTTCCACTGAAGCCGTATGTCATCTGACACTGGAGGCGTAGATGACCATCGAACTATAGTTGGTTGTGGTGTACACAAGATAGTGATAAATATAATGCTCAACCACAGAATACACTCATCAACCTGCAGTTTGAAAAAAAAAATGTGATGCCACAAGTTAGCCCACCATCCATTTCCTTATTACTTGTAATCCTAGTGATAGATTTATCTGATCAACAGTAAAACTATCATTGCAAATCACAATAGTCATAGAAATGCAGGTTGCAAAAAGTTTTGTTGGGAACATAAAGATCGTAAACAAAAAATGCAAATAATTCTTCTGGCATCCACTGGTATCTCATAACAACAGAAAGAGAGGGCATGGATTCCTTTTATTAGCATTCTGTCTTCTTCCTTACAGTATCTATTATAAATTCAAACAAATGCCGCATCATAAAGACAGCAACAATAAAAACCGCCATATATAATATTGACAGTGCATGTCAAGGATCCTTACTCTGGTGAGAGAAGCATTAACTAAAAAATAGTTCAAATCCTATAATATCCCAGCCAGAAAGAAAGATGCAACACTGAGGCGTATTAGATTCCATGGTGTTAATTCATCCTTAATTTTAAGTATATACTGTCATACATTGAACTGGCCAGCAAGGCAGGATTAACTTACCTCCTCAGCAAGTATCTTGGACTTCACACTGGTGCTCCCACCATAATTCTGCAATGCTTCGATTTCAACACCAGATTCTCTAATAGCAGTAAGTTCCTTACGTAATCCTTCTTCAGTGCAGCCAACAGCATATGCATTCACTCCAGCACTGATAAACTCCTGACAGGCAGCATCACTCAAACATGTAATTTGGGAATGACAGCAAAAACAGACCCACATAATGATGGATAGAGATTAAATTGCTGAATATACTTTTAAGTTGTCACCTCCTCCACGGTCAATGACATTCCTGTATCGCCTAAACAAACTGATTGCTATGTTTCGAGAAGAATGATAGTCATCATCAGGTGAATTAGAATCATGTGATCGGCACTGTAGCATGTAATGTAACCATTACTGAACGCCCAATCAAGCTCAAATCAAAAGAAATCTTCAACCCTGAAGCTTCACTGATACTTACCAGCCACCTATTTGAAGCCACTCGCTGTAATACATGATGGGTTCTGAGTTGGCTGCACCCCTTCCAAGAAATTGTGGAATCATTCGCTACATTACTGCAAGGACCACAAACAATTCTAGGAGAAAAGGCAGTACTCAAAGTATTGACATGGGTAATCTTGCAAAAAGAAGCATCATGATGTGTGTTAACACCCAGATATGCGCTGCACTTGCTAATAACTCCTGATGGATTGATGGTTACCATGGCTAAACCATCATAAATTCATTACCTTCAAAACAGAAGACAAACACCCATATTGTTTAAGGAGACAACGAAATTCAGATATAATCATAATCCTTGCTTAGATGATATTAAATCAACACTTAGTCTTTGTGTCCCAAAATTGGTTTCAGGATACTGTTTAGCTGAAACACACTGAAAACAATACTACCCCCCCCCCCCCCACCCCCAAACAAAAAGTCTGGTATTAACGTTCAAGTTTTAACTCTGTTGTTGAAGTTTGAGTTCTCATTTAGACAAAAGAAGCTTCTAATTGATTTCCATAATCCTCTGTGCTTCATCAACTATAAGAAAATTGAAGCTATAGACTTCATGCTTATGCTTAGTAGTTTTTCATTAGCTAATAACTATAAACAAATTCTCATTATGAACATTCATAACCTACAAACACATCAAGTGCCACTTCCATATCACTTTCCTTCTCTAGTACCCTCATGTTTCTAGGCAACCAACCAGAAGTTTAGCAAACAAAAACATGGGTTTCAGTTCCAATAAGATTACAACCATAAAAATCAAGCAAACAAAGACATGGGTTTTTCTTCTCTAAGGATTATGGCCATAAAAATACAATCTTTGAACTCCAACGCCATGAAAACACAACAAACTTTAAAAATAAAAATAAAGAAGCAACATATCAAAAGAAATGAACTTTACCTTATCTAGATTCAGATAAGCTCATTAGCAGCAATATAGCAAAGAGGGTAATGATGCAATCGACAATTTGATGAAAACTCAAGTATGGACAGTTGGTTGGTTAATAAAGAGTGAAAGAAAGAAAGAATCTCTTTGAATGATATGGGGAAGTACTTAAGCCACCAATTTATTGAATGGCTATGACAGATTCCAATGATAGCTTGATTCCACCATAATTTTTTTCTGGTTATTGTTGTTAGAATCGCTATATTGGTGACTGTGACTTTGAAAGCTTTGTCCTTTGCTGGGAATTTGCGTGGCAAAGTTCGATATTTAAGAACCCGTTTTCTTTTCCTTAATTTTTTAATAATTTTAATATATTAATATTAAAAAATAAAAAAATATATATCATTTTAATATATTTTTAATAATGTTTTTACATCCTAGTTCATGAACACTCTTAGATGTTTTTGCAAATAATACCGAAGGGTTACATATCTATATTGATTGGTTAATATTTAGTTTTAGTTCATCTAGTTTCCACAGTAGTTCAATTGCTAGCAAACATGGAAGCTAGAGCTTTAAGAATGTCAATAACTCCTCGCAATAATTTTCCTTGTAAGCTTGTAACCATCCTACTACCACCTTGCAATCAATAATTTAAAAGTGACAAGTTAATCAAAATATACTTGTACAAATATTGTGGCAGCTGCAATAATAAAAGACTAGCAGGAAAAATTTACAAAAGCACAATAGTTTCATAAAAAGTCATCAAAGAAAGCACAGTAATCCAAAATAGATTTTGGAAGTCAAAGACTAAGGGTTTTTTTAAAAAATAATTTTTTTTATATATTTTTATATCGTTTTGGCGTATTATTATTAAAAAAAAATTTTAAAAAAAAATTATTTTAATGTATTTCTAAATAAAAAACACTTTAAACCGTCACTGGTACCACAATTTTAAATAATCATTTTAAAATCCATCATAATTTGCATCACTCATACTAAGAACTGTATTAAATTTTATTTAAAAAAAAAAGTTATAATTTATAGTTAAACCTGCTATTTTTTCAAATCTCAATTACAAAAACTAGCATAATGACAAACACGCACTTAACTAAACAAGATCTTTGATAAAAATAAAAAAAAACCTCGTGCCAGAAAACATGAGAAAATGCTTGTGATTAGCTAATTATAATGCAACATGGAAATGATTTTTTACACGAGTCCCACTCTATTCTGAAATCTTAGTTAAGAATAAGCTATAATTTCTAGTTTTTCATAAGCATATTTTTTCAAGCAGCGATTGCAAATGCTAGAAAACATGAACAAATGCTTGTGATTATCAAATTGTAACGCAACATGGAAGTGATTTTTATGGTAATTATTAAGGGTGAGACACTGAGACTCAGATTTGGATCCTGTTTTCTTCTCTGTTTCACCAAACACTTGTTGGTATTATGGTTAGGAGTAAAAGAACAAGTTATTCTCTTTTTTCTGGTTTAGTTTCGAAGAGTTTGATCATCTTTCAATATGTCTTAAGCATGAGATACAATACTGGAATTATAGGGAAAATCTTGTAGAACTGACGGATGGGGTTGCCTTGTTCTTGACAACAAATTTCTTGCCACTCGTTTTCAGATTTTGACAAGATTGTGGAGCGTTCGTATATAGAAAGAAGAAATAGAGAATTCATTTGCAGTCCTAATTGTGGAAAATAAATACCCACAGAACTTGATCTGCAAAGGATATGGCAGATAAAAACTTAATTCTACTTGTCAGCATAGCATAGCCAGATCCATTTACCAAAACTACACGATCATCCTTAGCCTCCTGCTAAATGCATGCAACCCGACAAGGTCTCACCTTGACTCTTGTTGAAAATGGAAATCAAGCTAGCCTGAGAAATTGAACAAGATACAGCAGCCAAATTTGAACTGCCAATTGCCTTTCCCTGACTTGATGGAATCCTCTCAAATCTCACCTACCACCCTCTTTCCTCTTCTCTTTTCCTCTCCTCTTTTCCTCTATATACTGTTAATGATACTAAGTTCTAATAGGTACACATGAATCTGTGGCAACAGCTGCAATGAGTAACAGTTTAACAAACAAAAGATAGTGACAAAACTGAAAACTGAAAACCGTAGCGTATCGTTGGTAATGAAAATTCTTTGAATTTATTTTAAAATTGTTTTGTAAACAGATTTATTTTTTTTTCTGTTTTTTTAAATCAAGTATGTTCTGTTTCTGTTTCTTTTATTTTTTTCCTAAATAATAATTAAACCCTATTATTTCATATTTAATTTATTTTTTAGGGTTAAATATGTATTCTCAAATTAATATATATATATGTAACTAATTTAAGTTTGATTTTTGAACCTCCTCGAAAATAGACTATTTATACTTATATTAATAAGTTTACAAGAAATTCATTTTTCTTAATCCAAGATTAAATGCTAATAACTATAGGAAAACATTAAAAAACTAACTTCAAATTTAGAAGGAACAAATGAGAAAAATTTATTGTCAAGATATCTAAATAATACAATTTTATTATAAGATAGCTGATATGAAAATATTCTAACCTTAAAAACAAGAAAAAAAAAAACAAAAAAGATGGGGCTGCTAAGTCGATAGTCCTAAGCACCACTCACTAGCGATGGGGTTGTAGAGATGGCTGTATCTTGATTTGGCAGAGACACCCTCCTCCACCCACTACTACACACACCAGCCAAACATCCTTGCTACAAAAAACATAGTGTAATGTCCAACACATATAAGAGTGGCCATATTTTATCTCTCTATCCATTTAGACTCCACTGCATGAGATGCTCTTTTGAGCTCTCCAAGATTTGCTTTCCTTTGAACAACACTCACCACCACCAAGAACAACCATGTAAGCTTCTCTATTTATTGTTCTGTTTTCATGTTCATGACATTTGCTATGCAATTATGCTGTAAAGATTGCATCTTCTCTTTTTATATGTGATTTATTTACAAGGGTTTGAGATTGAATGATGGTGCTTCTTGTGAGTAATGAGTATTTGAAGGAGATCTAGAAAACCCATTTTCAATTTTGCATTTGGCTTCTTTTTAGATTGTTGATTGTGTTTTGAGATATTGTTTGGAAATGGGAAGTGAAAGATTTGTCATTTTTGTTTTGATTGCTAGTGTGTTGCCTGGATTGCATGTTTTGGTTCGTTTTGTGATAGGTAATGTCAGTGGCTTGTAAATCATGTCCTAGTTTCCTTGTGTTCTCCTCTCTCAGACACTAACATATTTGTGATCCCTTTTGCTCTGATTTTAAGTTGCTGCAATCGTTTGTCTCTTTGTGGTTTGATTATATGTGAACATATATATGATCAAAATCCAATCTTTATGTTTATACACATGATAAAAATCAAACCTTTATTCTGTATTTGGCCTGCGCTGATTATGGTATGTTCATTTCGGTGTCACCAGTTGTATCAAAGAGTTCATATGATTGTTGTTTTGATTAGATTTACTCTGTTAAGAAGATGAGGGGAGGAGGTTTGTGGCAACTTGGCCTATCAATAACCCGCCGACTTGCTCAGGCTGATAAGAAGGCTGTGGGACGTCGATACTTTGCCTCAGAAGCTGAGCTGAAAAAGACTGTCCTTTATGACTTCCATGTTGCTAATGGTGGCAAGATGGTGCCATTTGCTGGGTGGAGCATGCCCATTCAGTACAAGGACTCCATCATGGAATCGACAGTGAATTGTAGACAGAATGGTAGCCTTTTTGATGTCTCACATATGTGTGGGTTTAGCCTGAAGGGAAAGGACTGTGTTCCTTTCCTAGAGAAACTTGTTATTGCTGATGTTGCTGCGCTTGCACCTGGAACTGGGACTCTAACTGTCTTTACTAATGAGAAAGGAGGAGCAATTGATGATTCAGTGATCACCAAGGTGACGGATGATCACATGTACATAGTTGTGAATGCAGGGTGTAGAGATAAGGATCTTGCTCACATCGAGGCACATATGAAGTCATTCAAGGCAAAGGGTGGAGATGTCTCATGGCACATCCATGATGAGAGATCTCTTCTTGCCCTCCAGGTCAATTTTGTGTTCTTATCTTTGTCTCTCCTTCTTTTGTTTTCTTTTTTTTTTCCTCGTTGGATCTTTTATTGTGTCTTGATATTCATGAATTATTGCAAAATTAATTATTTGAATCCAGCTCTCAAGTAATTCGTGACTTTAGTATACAACTAAAGCATGTCTGGCAGGTTGTTGAAATGTATTCTATCCCACATTGTAATAATACCTTTGTGCTTTGAACTACTCTTTCTTCTTCTATTGTTTGCCACTGCCAAACCTTTTCAGGAGCATAGGTGTCCTGATATCATGGCCATACGGAATTTCCTCTTTTTTTGTGGTGCAGGGTCCTCTTGCTGCCCCTGTTCTCCAACACCTGACAAAAGAGGATTTGAGCAAGGTATACTTTGGGGAGTTCCGTATTACAGACATCAATGGAGCGCGCTGCTTTATTACTAGGACAGGGTACGCTTCATTTGGTTTCTCCTACTTTATATGTCCTCAAATATGGAATGCACATCTATGACCATTTATATGTAGCATTAAGATCTTAAGAATAGCTCTCTTGTTGACGTTGCGTTTTGAGCGTGCTTAATTTCCCCTATTCTTTATTTTGCAACAAAATGAGTGGAACATGGTAATTGTTTATAACTGTACCCCTTTATTTTGACATCGCAAAGAAGAAATTAGTAAATAATGTCATTTAAACCATGTCTTTCCATGTTTACGTTTTTCTTACTGGACATGATGGATTTCTTCTGCCTCTTTGCTGACATTTTCAGGTACACTGGTGAAGATGGCTTTGAAATTTCTGTTCCTTCAGAGAATGCAGTGGATCTTGCCAAAGCAATCCTAGAAAAATCTGAAGGAAAAGTAAGGTTGACAGGGCTTGGTGCTCGGGACAGTCTCCGACTTGAAGCTGGGCTGTGCTTATATGGTAATGACATGGAACAGCACATAACACCAGTAGAGGCAGGACTGAATTGGGCGATAGGGAAGAGAAGGAAGGCAGAAGGCGGCTTTCTGGGTGCTGAAGTAATACTCAAACAACTTGCAGAAGGTCCAAAAGTCAGGCTTGTAGGATTTAGCTCTACTGGTCCACCTCCTAGATCCCACAGTGAGATTCAGGATGAGAAAGGGACTAACATTGGAGAAATTACTAGTGGAGGATTTAGCCCATGCCTCAAGAAAAATATAGCCATGGGGTACGTGAAATCTGGTTTCCACAAGGCAGGCACCAAAGCGAAAATACTGGTACGTGGGAAGGCCTATGATGGGGTTGTCACAAAAAAGCCATTTGTACCAACTAAATATTACAAGCCATCTTAACTCAGGTTTCGTACTTCAGTTCCTGCATTTTCTAATTGGTTCCTGTTTTGACCTGTTTTCGATGAACTCGATCCACGAAATCTCCCCTGTTTCTGTCTCCAAGTTGTTCTCTGTATCTTGTTCATATTTTCATTATTAGTTGACAGGAATGATTGTGTTACATCGTTCCAAATGAGAACAAATTTCATGATAATAAATGAAAACCACATCTACTTTCTTTGTGTGTTTGTTCATTTCAAGCACCCGTCGCCCCTTTACACTGCTTGGCAAAGAATTTTGTGAGCCTTTCCTGTATATAGGTAGTGGTTTTAGTATGGTGGCTTAAAAGCTCTTAAAAAAGCTGTGTCAACTGTCATGTCTCTGTTTTACTATACACGAGGACCTGCATTGGATAGCTATAACTAGCTATGCGAATATTTTATCCCCATGTCTAAGCTGCTGCTGAACACAGCTCCCAAGACGTGAAAATCAGCTGTGCAAGCTCATTGCCTCTCGGCTGGTTTCTTCGACTATTTTTAAGCCGATGGCTTGTTTTTCCAAGCCTCTTAAACCTTCAGAAAATCCAAAGCCTTTCTAAAAGCCTACACGAAAAGCAAAGTGGCTTTCAAAAGTTGTGAGAATCAACTGTGCGAGTCCAAGGCCATCGTCTCTTGATCAACAAAGGATATATATAATTCCAACGTATTTTAGAGTTTCTGTAGTAGACCTTTTCTGTAATAGACCGAATATCTGCTGACCGATACACATCTGCAGCTACCATGCTTTGGAAAGATGAGATGGGCGACGGAGTCAGCCCATAATATAAGAAAAGCAAAAGCACAAAGCGCTTGCCCACCAGGATGTTCAAACATATCTTCATTTGCGGCCACTGTTCAAGAGCTTGAATAAATCCTCAAATTTATTTTTAACCCTTGACCATGAACAATTTGTTTATCCACTATTGGTGTTTCCAATAACAATCCCAAGAGGACTTGGGACATCTCATCCTTACAATTTTTATGACGAAAGGAGATACTCATAATCTCAACTAAAGTTTGGTAATGCGGAAACAGTCTTTTTAATTGTATTAAATAATATTTTTTTATATTTTTTTTAAAATATTAAATAATAAAAATTTTATTTAATATTTTTTTTCAAGTTAAAAATAGTTTAAAAAACAATTTGAAATCAACCAATTTTGACTGTTTTTCTGTTTGGGCCATATTGGACTGGTTCTTTAAGCCCTGTAAATGGCTTGAAATTAAATTCAAGTCCATTCATTCTACGTTTCACTGTTCACATCTCATTAAAATAAAAAAGCTGTGACATCTGATTATTCAAAACTTTATACTTTGACATTTCTCTTCTTGGAGTGTATAAAAAAAATTACAGCTTTGAATCAAAGCACACAAAGACCAACCTCTGAATTTCGTGGCTTAAATGACGGCTCAATCAACTAGGATATTTATTCAATAACTTGAGGGCTTGAGAAACATATATTTAATAACTAGCCGTAAGCATAGGGACAAGAATATATGAAACTTGTAATCTTTGAGAATGCTGTCTTCGAACTACAGCCACTTGGAACAAATGTAAAATGTAAGAACATTGATTCCCTTTACATTTTAGATATCAAATCTCATGAATTTAGTGGTAATTATCCTGCTTGCAAAGTAAGAGAGAAGTTTCTCATACATAACATCTTGATGAAAAAAATTTAATATCATTTACAAAAGAAATTAAGGGTTGATCTGTACATGTTACTTTGATGTACAGAAAGAATTTTTAAAAGAATGTGAATTAGTTATGGACAGAGAGGTCTAATACTATCAAAAAAGTTTGCTAGCAAACTCATCTAGGGTACTTCCATGTACATGAGAAGTAGATGATTTTCTAGCAAGATCTCTAAGTTGTGACAAGCTTCTTCCAAGCTTCAATGCAACATTCATTTCAAACATTTCTCCATCTTCCCTTTTCTCCAAATCTTTTCCTGGAATTGTGGATTCAATTGATTCCTCCAAAAGTTTAAAGAATCCAGCAGAGTTTCTGTACATCTCAACCACCATACCAACTTGCCATCCATGCTCGAATGTATTGACTGTGCTAGCTAAAGCACCTGCTGTCACTGCCACTATTGCTGCCCATGATCCATGGCCTACAAAGGCAGACCCAGCAGCTGCAATGCCTGTAAGTAATGGGCCTGAGATGGCCATAATTTTGTTTACCTTCAATGCCAAGTTTCCTAGTCTCATATAATCTTCACTATCTTTTCTCTTTATCACTTCAATCACCTCCCCCATTTCCTTTTCAAGATCTTCACTCCACCCGTTCTTCGCTTGTGTTTTGTGCTGCTTCCTTGGGGATTCGTGTGGTTTAGGCCACCAGACAGCAGGCTCAAAATTTTCAGGAAACTTTTCAATCATTTTCCCTAACAAAGGAAGAGGGTAGGCTTTATCAAGAGCCAATGTTTTCTCCATTGCATCCTTCACATCTAATTCGGTAGGATCGCGAAGAGCAAGTGTAGTTTGAATTTGGCAATAAAGTTGCTTGAACAATCTTGTTGCATTTCTTTGCTCTTCAGCGAGCTGTGAAGGTTGGATTTTGTTCATGATGATTAACATCCCTGCAGCTGCTGAAAATAAAAGAGTTGATGATGACTTCAAAGCCAAAAGAGGAGCTCCTGCTGCACCACCTGCCGCAACACCAACCATAGTTGCAGCTGTGAGAGTGATCATATTAATGGAATTCAAGAGAAGTTTGTTCCAATTGTCACGTTGCTCGCCGATGTTTTTGTGCATCTCAACTCTATCAGCAACAGCTTCTAGGATTGCATAAAGCTTGGCTGATGCTGTAGTACTAGTTGTAGACTTGATTGGCTCATATTGATCTAGTCCTGTGTTTTCTGATGGGATTGTACTTGTGAACCCATTTCTTAAATTCAGTTCCTCCACTAATTTTAATGGAGTTTTTGTAGCTGGGAAACGAATCCTTGGAAGTTTAGGGACAGAAATGGCAGCATTGATTCCCTTTGAACAGCTACAAGAAGATGAAGAGAATAGCAAGCCTGAAGCTCTTAAAGAGGCCATATTGTAATATGGGGTTTCTTTGATTTCTTTTGTTCTTTGGTTTCTTTGTATGTAGGAGGAGAGGGTTGATGATGGATGAAAATGGAGGGAGGCCATGGAAGGTATTTATAGCAACCACCATAAGTGGAAAGAAAATGTCATACGGGTTGAATTGACTGTATTATAGAGTTGACAAACCACCACGTTGGCTGCTGACTGGATCAATTCACCCCTTTAGAATTGTCCTTCTTTGGTCTCAGGTCTGACATTGTAAAACTTGATCCGCAGCGGTTGTATCCTACCTTAGCTTCCTCCGACACCATCACTCATGCAAGATTTTCTTAAGACTTGACTTCCACGAGTAGGGCACCTCTTGTTTCTTAAATCCCATCCATGGAAATATCATTAATTCTTCCGAATCATATAATGGCAAAATTTATATGGAAGCTGACCGATAATTAACTTTCCAACTCTCGGCAGATCTGGATATTTCACGAGATGTAATTGTCATGGAAGCACAATTAAGCACACCACGTCCTTGTTGTCCCGGTGGAAAGCCACTGCCCTTCCCTTGTACGTATATGCCCTTAAAAATCACTGAACCCAAAGACTCATGCGAGATCATACTCTTGAAGGAAATATTAGGTATTGATGAACTTCAAATGGATTTGATCCTTCACAGCTAGTAGTGGATTGGTTGTTGGGTTGGGTAGCTATATATCACCTACAAAACAGACTCTTTAATACTTAATTTAATAAAAGTATTACAGAAGCAAGAAACTTGAGAGTGTAAGCATGGATTTTTAGTATAAGTATATTTGTTGTCATAAGAGTCCTATGCCTTCATACCTGATCGTCCTCGCCATTTATAAATATTTTAAAATATTTCATTCATAGTTTTCATCCTCAAGGTTTTCATTAGCATTAAGCCGGCTGTAATAGTACAATGGTTATGTCTCTAGAGATTATGGTGATCACTAGCACTAGAAAAGGGATATCTTGTGTAGCTGGTGAAAGTGGTGGCCTGAGAGAGTTAAAGAAGATGGTTTACGGGCTAGACAGGATGGTGTGATATGTGTGCCTGACATGCATGCATGTAGGCTAAAAATATGTGGGTAGCCAAGCCTAAGAAAGAAAAGATAGGAGAGAAAATTATGTGTGATATTTTAAGCAATTATCTTTATTATATTTAGTGACATTTATGTAACTTTCAAAGTCAATTGTATCAATATTACTTGTAATTATGATAAGATTTTATTGATATTTGGTCATAATTAAGTCATTTGTTTTAAGTAAATACATACAATTGTCACTTAAATTAAAAAAGAATATCATAAAAAATATAATACTGAAAATTATGAAATATTATATAATGTATATCTATCATTTGCTTTATAAAGAAATGTATTTAAAAGTTGATTTTGTTATACGAAGTTGTAATGTAATCGATTACTTCAAATTAACCTAGGAGAAGAGGTTGATATACTGCAAGAGGAGAGACCAAATGGAAGATTTTTATAATACTTAATTAAAAAAAATTAATTTTTATTTTATTGTCAAATAAAAGAGATATTTTTAGAATATTTAAGAGCAGTTTTTCAAAATACTAGTAAGCGTTCAATTTTTTTTTATTAGTCATCATCAATTTTTTTTTGTTATTGATTTTTTTTATAATTCTATTATTAAATTAATTGAGTTTATTGTATTTTTTTTTCTAATTAATAACTTTTATTGTAGATTTTTCTTAATATTTTAAAAATACTATTATCATTTATGTTAAAAAAAATTTGACCTGTACATAGCATATAACGCAAGTAACTATCTAGTTATAACCCAAAAAAAAAAACTCGTCTGAAAAGTGAAGGTGATGTCTTTTGAATCGAATTCAAAAAATTGACTGCCAGGAAGAGTGGACAATGGCTGCTGACAGGACCTGTTCACCCCTTAATAACATGTATACTTCAAATTTCTACCATTGCATGGCCAACCCTTAATTTCCACAGCTAGAAATAACATCATATCGCACTCCATTTGATCTCATGATAGAACAACGAAACAGAGTTTGTTAGCTTAATTCAACAATTCAATGGAGGTGTTGACAATTTAAAATTTTTGAATGCAAAAATAAAATAAAAAAATATTGGATTAGCAAACAAGTTTTCACTTTGTAGTTTGTACAAAGGAATTGGTATTAGAACGTAATGAAGGAATGTGGATTAGCTAGTAATGTAGAAAAAATCTACTTTCAAAATAGTTTGCTAGCAAACTCATCTATGGTGCTTCCATCTATATGAGAAGAAGTTGATTTTCTGGCAAGATCTCTAAGCTGTGACAAGCTTCTTCCAAGCTTCAACGCAACACTCATTTCAGACATTTCTCCATCTTCCCTTTCCTCGAAATCTTTCTCTTGAATTGTGGATTCAATTGATTCCTCCAAAAGAGTAAAGAATCCAGCACTGTTTCTATACATTTCAACCACCATACCAACTTGGCCACCGTGCTCAAATGTATTTACTGTGCTAGCCAATGCACCTGCTGTGACTGCCACGATTGCTGCCCATGATCCATGGCCTACAAAGGCAGACCCAGCAGCTGCAATGCCAGTAAGCAATGGACCTGAGACGGCTAAAATCTTGTTCACCTTCAATGCCAAGTTCCCAAGTCTCATATAATCTTCACTGTCTTTTCTCTTTATCATTTCAATCACCACCCTCATTTCCTCTTCAAGATCCTCACTCCACCCATTCTTTCCTTGTGCTTTCACGTGTTTTCTACTGTGAGACTTGTTTGACTTAGGCCACCAAATAGCAGGCTCAAATTTGTCAGGAAACTTTTCAATCATTTTCCCTAACAAAGGAAGAGGATAAGCTTCATCAAGAGCCAAAACTCTGTCCATTGCATCCTTCACATCTGTATCAGTAGGATCATGAAGAGATAGTGTGTTTTGTATTTGGCTATAAAGTTGCTTGAACAATCTTGTGGCATTTCTTTGCTCTTCTGCGAGCTGTGAAGGTTGGATTTTGTTCATGATGATTAACATTCCTATAGCAGCAGAAAATAAAAGAGTTGATGATAACTTCAAAGCCAAAAGTGGAGCTCCTGCTGCGCCACCTGCTGCTACACCAGCCATAGTTGCAGCTGTGAGAGTGATCATATTGATTGAGTTCAAAAGAAGTTTGTTCCAGTTGTCACGTTGCTCGCCAATATTTCCATGCATCTCTACTCTATCACCGACAGCTTCCAAGATCGCATAAAGCTTGGCTGTTGCTGTAGTACTGGTTGTAGAAACGATTGGCTCATATTGATCAAGTCTTGTGTTATTTGCAACATTATTGTTTTCTAATAGGATTGTACCTTTGAACCCATCTCGTAAATTCAAATCCTCAACCGGTTTCAAAGGATTTTTTGGAGCTGAAAAAGGAATTCTTGGAAGTTTAGGGATTGAAATGGCTGCGTGGGTTCTTGTTGAACAACTACAAGTAGAAGAGAAAAGAAAGCTTGAAGCTTGCAAAGATGACATATTGTATATGGGATTTCTTTGGTTTCTTTAATGTGTTTGTACGTATGAGGAGAGGTTGATGATGAAAATGGAGGAAGACAATGGAAGGTATATATAGCAACCAACAGTGAAGGTCATCTGTGTTGAATTGACTGCATAATAGAGCTGACAACGTCCAACACAACATTGGCTTGTGGCTGCTGACCGGACCCGTTCACCGCATGGAATATTTGTCTACTTCAAGATTCTTACTCCAGCCTCTGCCTCTACCTCTACCGGGCCTTAGACTGCAACTTAAATTGATCAATTCTGCTGTTATAATTTATGTTTTCTCAGCTTCTTGTGGCATCATTGCTCATGCAAAATTTTCTTGATTTGGACTAAATATATTAGCTCTTGCTTCAAGTTCTTATTGCCCCTTCAACAAGTTAGTCTC
>Ga0325401_1002514_pt1 | contig 16355 bp, 11 predicted proteins | sample PopdelMetagenome_FD_205666 | JGI IMG/M metagenome (GOLD analysis project Ga0325401, IMG submission 205666) | Populus deltoides microbial communities from Bellville, Georgia, United States - Xylem-PdKOR-R2 | ecosystem: Host-associated > Plants > Phyllosphere > Stem > Wood/Secondary xylem | place...
GTGGTGATCGCGGGGACGCTGTCGATGTTCCGCATCCCGGAAGCGGGTTTGCTGCTGATCCTGGGCGTGGACCATTTCCTGGACATGGGGCGGTCGGCGACCAACGTGGTCGGCAACGCGGTGGCCGCATCGGTGGTGGCGCGCTGGGAAGGCCGGCTCGACCCGCCCGAGAACCCGAACGTGTCGCCGCCCCCCGCGCCCGGCGGCGGTGCGCCTGCGGGGTCGGAGGGCAGCTTCGGCACCTATTCGGCGTAGGCGTACGTCCCGCCCTCGGCGAGCGCGGCACGATAGGCGGGGCGGGCGTGGACGCTGTGTAGCCACGCCATGATGTTGGGGCGGCTCTCGTCCAGGCCGCCGCGGCTGCGCGCGGCCTCCAGCGGAAAGCTCATCATCACGTCGGCGGCGGTCAACGCGTCGCCGGCGAAGAAGGGACGCTTGGCCAGCTCGTCCTCGATATAGTCCAGGTGGCGGTCCAGCATGGGCCGTATCCGCTTCTGCGCGCGCTTGCCCAGGAACGGGATGCGACCGAGGACGAGCAGCAGCAACAGCGGCGGCATCAGCGACCCTTCCGCATAGTGCAGCCAATAGCGATAGCGCAGCGCCGCCTCGCGATGCGGCGGGGGGCCCAAACGACCGTCGGCCTTATCCACTAGATATTCGACGATAGCACCCGTCTCGGCGACGGTCAGACCCGTATCCGTGTCGGTAATGACGGGCGACTTGCCGAGCGGGTGGACGGCGCGCAGTTCGGGCGGGGCGAGCATCGTCTCGCGATCGCGCTCGTAGCGGACCACCTCATGGGCCATGTCCAGTTCGCCCAGCATCCACAGGATGCGCTGCGAACGGCTGTTGTTGAGGTGATGGACGACGATCATGCGCGGCTCCCTGCCAGGGTAGACCGCTAGTACGCGGGCGGGCGCGGGCGCGTTCCGTTCAGCGCCGGATACCCCCGGCCCACGGGGCGGGGGTGGGGATCGGTACGCGGGCCGGGGCGGCCGCCCCCCTGCCCCCACCGGCCGCGCGATAAGCGGCGGCCATGCGCGTGTCGTACCCTTCTTGATTACGGCCATTATAGCCTTGCGCGAAGGCCAGCCAGTCGCGGTTGCGGACGTGGTCCATCAGGCGGCGGTCGTTGCAATAGGCCTCAAAGGCGCGGAGGTGGTTCGCCTCCGATTGGTACATGGCCAGCACGAAGGGGCGAACGGCGTCCCAGCCGCTGTGGTTGAAGCCCATGACCTGGAACTTGCCCCAGGACGCCGCCTTGAGCGCGGCGTCGATGTCGAGCAGCATCGCCTCGTGTAGCCGCTGATACTGGTCGCGGCCGTAATACAGGCGCGACTGACGCCAATTGTCCTTGTGTACGGACAGGTGCGGGTGGGTGGCGTTGTAACGGTTGGCGCTGTGCTGCGAGAAGTGATGCGCCTCGAACAGGATCTTGGGACGGCCGCGATCGTCGAAGCCGCTCAGGCCCCCGCTCTCGACGATCGCCACCGCCTTGATCGCCGCGACCTCGACCTGTTGACGCGCCGCTGCCTCGGCATAGTCGCCCTCCGACAGGGCGGCCGGCGCGGCGCCGGGCGGCAACGGCAGAAAGCCGGTCACGTCCTGCGGCATGATCAGCAGGGGGGCGGCGCGGCGCCGGGCAGCCACGTCGACCAGCGCTCGGCCCACGCGGGGCGCGGTCGTCGGGTCCGGTTGCAGCAGAGCGAGGTGGCCGGGGGCCACCGCGAAGGCTTGACGATTTACCTCTGCCAGGACGGCCGTGGTGTCCGCGGGCTCGGCACGGGGGCGAAAGGCGGTGACGGTGGAGGCGTGCCGGGCGACGCGGGTCAGGCGATCGGGTCCGATGAAGGTGCCAAGTTCGGTCGCCTCCTCCACCGTCAGCGGCTCAAACTGCGCGCGGATGTCGGCGATCGCGTCGCGTTGCAGCGCCGCCAGGACGGCGGGATAGTCGATGCTCACTTGAGGCGCGCCCGGGCGGTCGCGGCGTCGCGTGCGCCTTCGAGCCGCTGTTCGGCGGCGGCGAGGCGGACGGCACGACCGGTCGACAGGCGATAAACGAGTGCACGGTGGTCGGTGCCGTGGCCGGGGCCGACCTGGCTGCTGTCGTATAGTATCACCACGCAGTTGCCGGGCCCGCCGCCGCGCACCGGCGTGAACAGCACGGCACGCGGTTGCAGGATAAAAAAGTCCGCGGGCTCGTCGGGCGGCGGCAATGGAAAGGATTTGCCGGACGGGGCACGCGCCGAGCCCACAAAACTCCCCTCCGGCCGGCCGGGCGCGCGGGTCAACGCAACCGTGACGCGGGCATAGGGGCCGGCCGCGCCGCTGACCGCGGGGTGGACAGCGGTGCCGATGGCCGTCGGCGGGGCGACGGACGGACGCGGCATACCCGAGGCCCCGAGGGACGATGCCGCGGCGGCGATGGCGAGGATCCAGTGCAAGTAAGGCACGGCGCACTCCCGATAGGGGCTATGCCCGGACAGCAGCTATGCCCTATTCTAGCATTTCCCGTCACACAGGCAACGCCCAGGCCGCCACGGGCAGATCGTCCGTCACGGGAACGGGGCGGCCTGCCCGACCCCGGTCCCTCCCAAATGACGAAGGGGCCCGCCGTCGCCGGCGAGCCCCCCACTCATCGCTTGAATGGCAACCGCGATCAGACGTCGTCGTCGTCCGAGGGGCCGACCATCAACTCGTCGGACACCTGCTCAGTACGGCCGCGGATCGCCGCCTCCAGACGGTTCATGACCTCTGGGTTCGCCTTGAGGAACGTCTTGGCGTTCTCACGCCCCTGGCCGATGCGAACGCTGTCGTAGGAGAACCACGCACCCGACTTCTCGACCAGTCCGGCCTTGACGCCGAGGTCGATAATCTCGCCGACCTTGGACACACCCTCGCCGTACATGATGTCGAATTCGACCTGCTTGAAGGGCGGGGCAACCTTGTTCTTGACCACCTTCACACGGGTGGCGTTGCCGGTCACCTCGTCGCGGTCCTTGATCGCGCCGGTCCGGCGAATGTCGAGACGGACGGACGCGTAGAATTTGAGCGCGTTGCCGCCCGTCGTCGTCTCCGGCGAACCGTACATCACGCCGATCTTCATACGGATCTGGTTGATGAAGATGACGAGGCAGCGCGAGCGGCTGATGGTGCCCGTCAGCTTGCGCAGAGCCTGGGACATGAGCCGCGCTTGGAGGCCAACGTGGCTGTCGCCCATCTCGCCTTCGATCTCGGCGCGGGGCACCAGCGCCGCTACCGAGTCGACCACCAGCACGTCGATCGCGTTCGATCGGACCAGCGTGTCGGTGATCTCAAGCGCCTGCTCGCCCGTGTCGGGCTGAGAGACGATGAGGTCGTCGACGTTGACGCCCAGCTTCTTGGCATAGACGGGGTCGAGCGCGTGTTCGGCGTCGACGAAGGCGGCAGTGCCGCCGGCCTTCTGCGCCTCGGCGATGGCGTGGAGGGCCAGCGTGGTCTTACCCGAGGATTCCGGCCCGAAGATCTCAACGATGCGGCCTTTGGGCAAGCCGCCCACGCCGAGCGCGATGTCGAGCCCGAGCGAGCCGGTGCTGACCGCCTCGACCTTCATCGCCTCGCGCTGGCCGAGCTTCATCGCCGACCCCTTGCCGAAAGCGCGGTCGATCTGCGCCAGCGCGGCGTCCAGCGCCTTCTGCCGATCGGTGTTGGGGGTCGCGGTGGCCATGCTGATGTCGACTACCTTGGACTGAGCGGGCATCTGGTATTCCCCTGCTAGGGCAATCGCGACGGCCCCACAATGCGGGCGGGCCGGTTGCCTGTGGAGCGTGTTCGTTCGGTAGGGAACAAGTAGGGAACAAACGGTAGCGATGCAAGTCGGTGAGGAACGATCAAGTCAGATTCGTCTCCAGGCACCACCAGCCCCGTGCGCGGGCGTCCGCGGCGGGTCGGGCCAAGTCGGCGGTTCCGGCAAATAGGGCAAAGCAGGTGGCTCCCGATCCCGACATACGGACCAGCGTCGCCCCTGGCGCGGCCGTCAACAGGTCGAGTACCGCTCCGATCACGGGGGCCGTCGCTCGGGCGGGCGGCTCCAGGTCGTTGCGTCCCGCCGAGGCGCGCGCCAGCAGCGGACCGTCGGGCAGCGCGCCGCGATCGATCCCGTCCCAGCCGCGGAACACGGTGGCCGTGGACACGGCGATGCCGGGATTGACGAGCAGCATCGGCGTACCCGGCGCTCCGGGGATGGGGACAAGGTCGTCGCCCCGCCCCGTGCCGAGCGCCGTGCGACCCAACAGGCAGGCCGGCACGTCAGCGCCCAACCCCGCCGCCGCCTGGATCAAACGTCGGTCGTCGGGGGCGACGCCGTTCAGCCGCGCGGCCGCGCGGAGGGCGGCGGCGGCGTCGGCCGATCCCCCGCCGATACCGGACGCGACCGGCAGGTTCTTGGTGAGACGAAGTGCGTATCCTCCCGGCCCGCCCAGCGCCTCGCGATAGGCCCGGACGGCACGCAACACGAGATTGTCGGCGGAATCGGCGCCGTTGAGCGCGTCCGCGAAAGGACCGTCGACGGCCAGCGTGTCGGCTGGAGCCGGTTCCACCCGCAACGCGTCCCCGTGCGCGGCGAAGGCGAACAGGGTTTCGAGGTCGTGATATCCGTCGGGGCGGCGGCGGCGGACGTGGAGCGCGAGATTGACCTTGGCGGGGGCGGATTCGTCGATCATCACCGCCGACCTAGTGATTGCAGGATCAGGCTCAAGAGAGGTCGGGAATGGCATGGTCGCCAGCGCTGGCAGCGGAAAAGGGCCGGCTATTTTCGGCACTGGTCGACCGATGCGGGTAACATGTTCGTGGAACCCGTCCGATAATTCCGGAAAGCGATCTCTGCGCGCATCTGGGTATCTGCGACGACGATCCGGACGACGTTCAAATCGACGCGGCCGCAAGGTGTCGCCTGTGCCTGATGATGGCCGGCGAACGTCTGGTCGTGCCATGGCACGGATCGGAGATGGCGTTCACGCTGGACTATTTTGCGGGGCGGCTGGCCGCTAATTGCCCTCCGATTGCGGAACAAGCGTCGCGGCCCCGGATTGAACGCGGAGCCGCGACATCCACGATCAGACTAATTCGCCCTGAAGCCAACCCTTTAGCTGGCCCTTGGGGGCGGCACCGACCTTGGTAGCCGCGGGGGCGCCGCCCTTGAACAGGATCATGGTGGGGATGCCACGAACGCCGTAATTGCCCGGCGCTTCCGGATTCTCGTCGATATTGAGCTTCAGGATCGTCACCTGCTCGCCCAACTCGTCGGACAGTTCCTCAAGCGAGGGGCCGATCATCTTGCACGGGCCGCACCATTCCGCCCAGAAATCGACCAGCACCGGCTTTTCGGACTGGAGGACATCGGACTGGAAGCTGGCGTCCGTAACGGTCTTGGTAGCCATGCGGCGAGACTCCTTTTGTTGGAAACGATCTAGGGGGCGGGGAACGCCGGCTCAACGGGCACGCCCCTAGCTTTGCTCCCCGGCGGCGAAGCGGGGCTTGTTGGCATCGAGCATGGCGCGCGGCAGGTCGAACAGCACCGGGCCGCCGGTGTAGAGCAACGCCGCTTCTACCCGCCGGTCGGGAAAGATGACGCCGAGCGCCGCAACGTAAGCCGCCATCTGCGCCAGATGATAGTCGGGCACCTGCGCCAGCCCAGGGGGCACGAACCGTCCCGTCTTGTAGTCGATCACGCGGACATGGTCTTCCGACACCAGCAGCCGATCGACCGTACCCGCCACGACGTGCCCGTCGGGCAGCACGGCGGTCAGCGGCGCCTCGGCCAGCGCGGCGGGGCCGAACAGGTCGGCGAAACGATCGTCTGACAGCACGCGGCAGACGGCGGTGGCCACCTCTTCGCGCCGGTCCGGGTCGGACAGGCGGGCGGACGCGGCGAGCCAATGGTCGGCGGCGGCGCGGCGCCGGTCGGGTGCGACCGAGGGCAGGCGTTCGAGCAGCCGATGGATCAGCGTGCCGCGCTCCGCCGCCCAGCGCGCGTCGGCGGCGGGCGGTGGGTCGGGAACGTGGTCGCCCTCCACCGCCGAAGGCGCCAGCGGGCGGGCCGGCCGCGCCTCCTGCGGCGCGGCACGGCGCGCCCATTCCGGCAGCATTGAGCGTTCCGCGACGTCGGATGCGCGCGCCGGCCTGGCCCGTATCGCCGCCTGGGGCTCGACCCCGTCGAAGATCGTCGTACCGCTCTCTTCACGGGTCGGCAGCGTCGCTAGCCCGCGCTGCGCGGCGGCGTACCAGCTCAGCTCCGGCGGCAGGCCTCTGGCGCGCGGACCGAGCGAGCCGGCGACGATCAGCTGTTCCTCCGCGCGGGTGGCGGCGACGTAGAACAGGCGCCAATGCTCCTCCAGCTCGCGCCGGTCGGCCAGCGCCATCGCGTCCGCCAATGGCCCCGCGCGTTCCCCCTTCCGCGGGCGGAACACCGGAATAGGCGGCAGTGCCGGGTCGTGCGTCCAGCGCAGCACGGACCGCGGCGCCCCGGTCGGGTCCAGGCACGCGTCGGCCAGGATCACCAGCGGCGCCTGCAGCCCCTTGGCCCCGTGCGCGGTCATCACGCGCACCGCGTCCAGCGGCTGCGACGGATCGCGCACGATCTCCACGTCACCGCGGTCGAACCAGTCGAGGAAGCGCTGCAACGACGGGGCGGACGCCGTCTCGAACGCCAGTGCGCTGTTGAGCAATTCCTCGATCGGGTCGCGCGCCTCGGCGCCGAGCCGCAGCAGCAGCCTGCGCCGCCCATCGAGCGGGCCGGACAGGAGTTCCTCAAGAAACGCGTAGGGCGTCGCCACGTCGGCACGCGCCAGCATGGCGTTGAGCGGCGCCAGGCGGTGGGACGACTGGGTGCGTCCCAGGTGGCGCCAGAGGCTGGTCGTCCGTTCGACCGCGGCCAGCATCAGCTCGTCCTGCGTCCAGCCGATCAGCGGCGACACCAGCAGGCTGGCGAGCGACAGGTCGTCGTCGGGCTGGAGGCAGAAGCGCACGGCCGCCAGCAGGTCCTGCACCCCCAGCGGCGCGTTGAGCCGCAGCCGGTCGACACCCGCCACCGGCACGCCTTCGGCATAAAGGCGCGCGACCAGCAGGCTGGCCAGCTCACCGCGCCGCTTGACCAGGATCATCACGTCCTCGGGACGGAGCCGCCGCCCCTTGGATCCGAGCATTAGGCCGTCGCGCAGCCAGTCGCGGACCTGGACCGCGATGCGCTTGGCGTTCTCGCGCACCGCGTCGTCGACCCAGCTTTCCTCACCCTCCTCGACCGCGGCGCCCGCGACGACGGGGGGCCAGAGCGTGACGCGCCCGGGGCCGCGCACCTCGCTGTCGTGGTGGCGCAGGTCGTCCACGCCCATGCCGGGCGCGGGAACGGCGGCGACCGCGGCGTCTACGAACTCCAGCACGGGACGCGTGGAACGGAAGCTGTGCGTCAGCGACAGGCGGCTGAACGGCAGGCCGCGTTCCCCCTCCGGCATCGCGTCGTCGCCCAGCACGTCGGCCGCGCGCGCGCCGAAATAGCGTTCCGCCGCCTCGAAGTTGATCGGGTCGGTGCCCTGGAAGCCGAAGATCGCCTGCTTGTAGTCGCCTACCGTGAACAGGGTCCGCGTGCGCGGCGCGTAGAGGCCGCGGCCGACGAAGAACTCCTCTACCAGCGAGCGGACGATCGTCCATTGCCGCGCGTTGGTGTCCTGCGCCTCGTCGATCAACACGTGTTCGGTCTGCTGGTCGAGCTTGTAGCGCACCCAGTCGCCGATTCCCGGCTGCGACAACAGCGCGACGGCGCGCGCGATCAGGTCGTCGAAGTCGACGCCGCCGCCACGCCGCTTGGCGAGGGCGTATGCGCGTGCATAGGTGCGGCCGACGTCCAGCCCGTCCGCCAACAGTTCGGCATAGGCGCCGCGCGTCTCGATGCCGGCCAGCTCGTGTGCCCACTCCCCCATCTCGGCGGCCAGGCGTTCGTAATCGGGCTCCGCGGCGATCAGCTTGGCGCTGGCCTTTCGCAGGTCGCCGTCCGCCTTGAGCACGACCGAGGCCAGGTCGCCCAGCGTTTCCGCGCGTTCGGCGGGGTCGCGGGCCAGCCACGCGTCGATCCGCGCGGCGGCGTCGCGGCCGGTGGCGGTGTTCCAGGCGCGGTTGGCGGCGGCGATGCGAAGCGCGCCCGCCGGGTCGAACGCCGCCGTCTGTTCGGCGACGTAGTCGGCGAGGTAGCCCGAGGGCAGGTCGAGCGCGCGGCGAATAAAGGGGGCGATGCCGGAAGGCAGCTGTTCCAGCGCGTCGGCGGCGTGCGCGCAGGAGGTCAGGAACTGCTCGGCGCCCCCCTCTCCCAGCCGGCGGCTGAGCGCACCCACTACTTGGACGGTGCGATCGTCACCGCCAGCCAGCATCCGCGCCAGCGCGTCACGGCCCAGGATCGCCTCCTCGCGCGCCTCCAGCGGGCGGAAGCCAGGGGCCAGCCCCGCCTCGACCGGGAACGCCGCGAGCAGACCCTGGCAGAAGCCGTGGATCGTCTGGATGCGCACGCCGCCGCCCGGCGCGTCCAGCACGCTGGCGAACAGGGTGCGCGCGCGTGCCTGGAGCGCGGGGGTCGGCTTCTCACCCAACGCGTCCAGGTCGGCGATCAGCTGGCCCGCCGGCATCCGCACCCAGGCGGCCAGCCGGCGGTTGATGCGCGACGCCATCTCGGCCGCGCCCGCCTTGGTAAACGTCAGCGCCAGGATCGCGTCGGGATCGACGCCGCGCAGCAGCAGGCGGAACACGCGCGCGGCCAGCACCTGCGTCTTGCCCGTGCCCGCCGACGCGGACAGCCAGACATGCGCCAGCGGGTCGGTGGCGCGCGCCTGGTTCCCCGCCAGCCGGGGTAGGCTGCCCTCAGCGATCCCGGCCATACCATTCGTCCCGGCGCATCAGCTGGTCGTATTCCGCATAGGGGGCGTATTCGGGGTGCAGCTTGGCGGTGAAGGGCTCCGCTCCCGTCAGCCACATCTCCGCCGCCTCGGCGAAGGCACGCGCGGCGACGGCGGTGAAGTCGGCGGTGGGGATGCGGTCGCGCTTGCCGTCCGGGTCGACGGGGGTGGAGACGCTGCCGAACGCGTCGCCCTTCTTCGCCAACGACCAATATTCGAAGGCGCCGGCCGTGCCGGTCAGCCCTTCGAACCCGCCGCGCTCGGCGATGACGCCCAGCATCCCTAGCTGTAGGCTGTACCCCTCGCGCACCGCGGCGACGGAGGGGGGCTGGCCGGTCTTATAGTCGACGATCACCAAGCTGCCGTCGGGCAACCGGTCGACGCGGTCGAAGCGGCCGGTCAGGCGGACGCCCGCGATGGTGGCGGCGCCCGAGACTTCCGCGCCGACGACGCGGCGACCCTCGGCGGCGTCCTCGGTTACGCGGGCGTCGATCCAATCGATCGCCTCCATCAGCCGCGGCTCCCACAGCGCGCGCACCATCGGATGCGTCCGCTCGTCGAGCAGCATGTCGCGCGCCAGCGGAGCGAGCGCGCCGGGCGCACAGCCGGTCCGACGCCACCATTGTTCCAGGATCAGGTGCACGGCCGACCCGCGCCACGCCGCGCTTGGGTCCGCATCCACCGGGTCCAGCGGCCCCAGCCCCAGCACGCGGCGCGCGTAGAAGGCGTAAGGATCGGCCTTCAACCGGTCGACCTCGGTGACGGAGATCTGCGTCGGACGCAGCCCGGGCGGCGGCACGGGCGCGGGGCGGTCGGCGGGACGATGGTCGCCCGGATCGTCCAGCGCGTCCGCCCATCCCTCCAGGTCGCGCGCGCGGTCGAACCGCTCGCCCGCCAGCGCCTCCAGCCGCAACCAGAAGCGCGACGGCAGCGCAGGCCCCGACGGCTCGCGCCGGCTGCGCGTCAGCAGAACTTGCGGCGCGCCCAGCGACTGACCGAAATCGTGCGCGGCGACGCCGATGCGCCAGTCCAGGCCGGGCAAGCCCAGCTCGCGGCGGATGCGCGGGGCCAGCCAGGGGTCGGGCGCGGGCAGGCCGGGCCAGCTCCCCTCGTTCAGCCCGGCCAGCACCATCAGATCGGCGTGCTGCAACCGCGCCTCGATCAGGCCGAGGATCGCCAGGCGGGGGTGTGCGCCGCCGGATGGGCGCACCGCCGTCTCGTCCATCAGCGTGCGCAACAGGCCGGCCAGATCGGCGGGGTCGATCGTCGCGGGGCCGGCGGGGGCGTGTTCCTCCAGGTCGGTCAGGAACTGCGCGGCGCAGCGGCCGGCCGGGCCGGACCAGATCTCCTCGCCGCACAAGGCGCCCGCCGCCTCGCGCAGGCAGGCGACCAGGCCGGCCATGGATTGCGCGCCTCGGCCCCAGGTGCGGCCGACGGGCTCAAGGCAACGGCGCGCCTCGGGCCACCAGGCGGCGGCGGCGCGGCGCACCCGCTCGGTGCGGGGATCGCCCTGTTCGAGGTGCGCGGACACGCCGTCCAGCCCCGGCGCGGGTCGCGGGCCGCGCAACGCGCGATCGAGGACGCGCACGCCGTCCAGCCATTCCAGCCGCGCGTCGCCCGAGCGGACCAACGGATGCTTCAGCAACGCCAGCAGGTCCAGCGGCGCCCAATCGCCGGCCGCCGCTTCGGCCAGGGCGAGCAGCATCGTGCCCGGCGGCAACAGGCCGAGCGGCCGGCCCGCACTGTCGTCGATCGTCACGTCCCAGCGTTTCAGGTGCGTCGCCACGCGTCGGGCCAGCGCGCGATCGGGCGTGACCAGCGCGGCGGTGCGGCCCGGCGTTTCCAACGCCTCGCGCAACGCTAGAGCGATCCCCTGCGCCTCGGCCGCGCTGGTCGTGAACTCTGCGGCGGATACACCCGACAGGCGGCGGTCGTCGGGCCCCAGTTCGTTCCAGCGCGCGGTCAGGTCGGCGGGTGCGAGCGCGGAGGCGATGGCACGTGACCGGGCGGGGGCGGCGTCATGGTCGGACGCGGCGCGCCATCGCTTGACCTCGGCGCGGCCGACGCCGATCCGGTCGAGTAGTTGCTTCAGGTGATATTGCGGGTGCGTTTCGGAGGGGCGCGGGCCGCGCTTGCCCGTGGCGGGATCGGGGGCGTGCGGGCCGAGCGCGTCCCATTCCTCCTGGTCCAGCCCCGTCCCCAGCCCGGCGAAGACGACCGATCCGGCCGGCAATTCGGCAACCGCGCGCAATAGCCGGGCCACGGCGGGGGCCGCGTCGCTGATCCCGGCCGCGCAGACGAAGCCGGCGGGCGGCTGGGCCCGCCACCGGTCCGTCAGGCGATCGAGCAGCTTTCCGCGGCGGGCGGCGGCGTCGAGCATCCCCAGCCGGGCCAGCTCGTCGGGCCAGCGGTGCAAAATCACTTCGAACAGCTGGAGCGAGCGCTGCCAATGCTCCGACAGCTCGGGCGCCAGGTCGAGTTCGGCCAGACGGTGCGGGTCCACTTCTTCCAGCAGCAGCTGGTCGAGGGTGCGGGCGAGGTCGCCGGCCAACCGCACCGCCTCTTCCGCCTCGACGGGCTGACCGGCGCGCGCGCGCGTCTCGGCCACCAGCCGGGCCAGGATCAGCCGGCGTTGCAGCGTGCCGACCGCGGGGGGCAGTGGCTCGACGGTGGTGTCGATCGGGTCCAGCGCAGCCGCCAACCCCTCGCCAAGCTCCGGATCGCCGATCGCCGCTAATCGGGGCAGCAACAGCGCGCCGCCGCTGGCGCGAACGAACGCCTCGGTGACGGCGCGCACGCCGCGATTGTTCGGCAACAGGATCGTGCCCCGCGCCAGCGCCGCCGGGTCGGTGTGCCGCCGCATCAGCCCCGCCACCAGCGCGTCGGCGAAGGCGCGGTGGGGCGGCACCGTGTAGAGCTTGGGCGCCCTCCCCTTATCCATGTGGCCCCTTATCCATCTGGCCCCTTATCCATCCAGAAGCCGCGCCTCGGTACGCCCGACCGCGGCGGGCGATCCGACGTCGAACCAGAGGCCCTGATGGACGACGCCGTACAATCGCTCTGCCTCGATCGCGCGGTTCCAGAACAGGTTGGCGGAGAACGGCCCGTCGGGCCAGTCACGGATCACCCGGGGGTGCAGCATCCTGACGCCCGTCCAGACGAAGGGGGCGGCGCGACCCGGCTCGCGCCGGCCGGTGATGCGGCCCAGCGGGTTCAGGTGGAAATCGCCCTGGCCCGGATGGTTGTGCGCGCGCGCCAGCGGCACGAGCAGCATCAGCTCGTCCATCACGCTCGCGTCCCAGCGCGCGGCCAGCAGGCGGATGGCGTCCACCGGTCCGTCGATCCACAGATTGTCGCTGTTGACAGCCAGGATCGGGGCATCGCCCAGCAGGTCGCGCGCCTGGACCAGCCCGCCGCCCGTTTCCATCAACCGTCCGCGCTCGTCGGATATGACGATCTCTATCCGGCCGGCATAACGGCGCAGATGCGCCTCCAGCGCGTCCGCCAGGTAATGGACGTTGACCACCGCACGCCGGATACCCGCCGCGATCAGCCGGTCGAACACGTGGTCGATCAACGGCTTGCCCGCCACCTCGACCAGCGGTTTGGGACGCGTGGCCGTCAGCGGGCGCATCCGCTTGCCGAGGCCGGCGGCCATCACCATCGCGGTTTCCGGCACGGGTGCGCCGGGATCGGGACGCAGGTCGGGGACGCGCGTCACGCCAGCAGCGTCGGATCGCCGCGCTTTTCAGGCGGTAGATTGGCGTCGAACCATTCGGCCACGGGGCGAAGGACGGGCTGAGACAGGTCGCGCTCCAGATACGCCCAGACGCGCGGGCACAACCCCGCGTAGCGCGGCTTGCCGTCGCGCTGCCAAAGCCGGGTGAAGATGCCGATGATCTTGGCGTTACGCTGCGCCCCGAGCACGTGATAGGCTTCGAGAAACGCGTCGCCCGCACCGGTCGCCTCGCGGTAGCGGGCGAGCATCCGCTCTTCCAGATTAGGGTCCACGTCGCGCCGTGCATCCTGGAGCAGCGAGACGAGGTCGTAGGCCGGGTGGCCCGCCAGCGCGTCCTGGAAATCGAGCAGTCCCAGCCCGTCCCCGATCAGCATCAGGTTCTCGGCATGATAGTCGCGCAGCACGGTGACGGGCTCCGCCGGGGGCAGCGCCCGGTCGAACACGCGAGCCCAGGCATCGGCGTAGCCGTTCAAGTCGACGGACAGGCCGATCGCGGGGCAGTACCATTCGGTCAGCAGTGCCGCCTCGCGGTGGAGGGTGCCCGCGTCGTACGGTTCGAGAGGACCGGCGGGATGGCGATGGAGCGCGATCAGCGTGTCCACCGCGGCCGCGTATAGGTCCGTCACGCGTTCCGGGTCCGCATCGGCCGTCTCGCGCATGCGATCTGCGCCGAAATCTTCCAATAGCACCAGGCCGGCCTCCGCGTCGGCGTGGAGGATGGCGGGCGCCCGAAAGCCCCGGTCCGACAGCCAGGCGGCGACGTCCAGGAACGGCGCCACGTTCTCGTGCGGCGGCGGGGCATCCATCAACACCGCCGTGCGGCCGTCGCCGACGACGCGGAAATACCGGCGGAACGAGGCGTCGCCCGCCAGCGGTTCGACGCGCGCGTCCGGCCAGCCGGCGGATCGCAGAAAGCGGGCGGCACCCGCGGGCGGGGTCATGCGGGCAAGGTCATGTCGGCCATCGGCCCGCCCATGCCGCCGGCACTTGCCAAGTCAAGCGTCGGCCGCCCCCGGACAGCGCCGTCAGCGACAGCTGCAACGCGTCCGGCCAGGCCCCCTGCCCCGCGCGCTCCGGCCATTCGACCAGCAACGCGCCGTCGGACAACGCCTCGTCCAGCCCCAGTTCCTCCAGTTCGGCCGGGTCGTCGACGCGGTACAGGTCGACGTGAAGCACCGGTAGCCGGACTTCGGGCGGGTCATAGGGCTGGACGATCGCGAAACTTGGGCTGGGCACCTCGCCTGCTACCCCCAGGGCGCGCAGCAGGCCGCGAGCCAGACTGGTCTTCCCCGCCCCCAGATCGCCCGACAGCGTCACAGCGTCGCCCGCGCGCAGCAGCGGCGCGATGGCGGCGCCAGCCGCCTCGGTGGCGGCGGCGTCGGGCAGAATGTCCGGTATCATCGGCGCGGCAGGTCGATCGTCACCAGCGTGCCCGCGCCGGGTTCCGACACCAGGGTGACGGTGCCGCCGTGCGCTTCGACGAACTGGCGTGCCAGCGGCAGGCCGAGGCCCATCGCCCGCTCGCCACCGACCATGTTGGCTTCGCGGAACCGGTCGAACGCGCGGGCCACCGCGTCGGTGGCCATGCCGGGGCCGTTGTCCGACACGACCACGCGCGCCCGCGCCGAGTCGCCGTCGGCGTGAAGCAGCACTCTCCCGCCGTCCGGCACGGCGGCGAAGGCGTGGCGCAGCAGGTGTTCGATCGACTCGCGCAACCGCCGCGCGTCGCCGGAGATGCGGCCGGATGACTGGTGTATCTCGATCGCGAAGTCGACACGCTTGCGCTTGGCCTGGGCGCGCAGATTGTCGCCCGCCGCGCGGACCAGCGTCCCCATCTCGACGTCGGCGCGCTCCAGCTGGCCGTCCGCGTCGCCCTGGGTCAGGTCGAGCGCGTCGTCGATCAGCAGGCCGAGCCGTTCGGCGGAGTCGAGGATCGCGGACACGTAGTTGCGTGCGTCCTCGCCGATCTCGCCCGCGTAGCCCCCCTCCAGCATCTCGGCGAAGCCACTGATCGAGGTCAGCGGCGTGCGCAATTCGTAGCTCATGCGCGCGACGAACGCGGTCTTGATCCGGTCGGCCTCTTCCAGCGCCTCGGCCCGGTCGCGGAGCGCGCGTTCGATGCGGCGGCTGTCCGAGATGTCGAGCATGGTGAACAGGGCGTTGCCGTCGGGCAGCGGCACGGCGGCGAACTCAAAATGGCGGCCGTCGGCGAAGGCGACGCGGCCGCCGCGTTGCTGACGCTCGACGGTGGCGGACCGGACGAGGTCGCTGAACAGGACGGCGCGCCCCGGCGTCGCCAGCTTGGCGGCCGACGCCTCGGCGAACACGTCGATGCGCGGGTGGCCGGCCAGGAACTCCTCGTCGAAGCCCCAGAGCGTGCGGAACCGCGTATTCCACAACTGAAGCCGACCGTCGGCCGCGAACACGCCCAGCGCCTCGAACAGATTGTCGAAGGTGGCGGTGCGCACCCGCAACAGCGTGTCGCGCGCCGACGCCAATTGCACCTGTTCCGTCCGGTCCTCGAAGATCAGCAGCAGGCCGCCGTCGGGCAGAGGTTGGGCGACGACGCGCAGGTGGGTGCCGTCCGACAGGTGCCACAGTTCCTCGTCGGCGGCCCCCGTGCCCGTGCCGATGAACCATCCCCGTCGCTCGTCGCGCCAGGCGGGGAAGTCGCGCACCTCGGGCAAGCGATTGGCTTCACGCATTCGATCCAGCACCCGATCGAATTCGGGTTGGTCGGCCAGCCACTCGGGGCGCATCGCGAACAGGCGACGGAACGGCTGGTTGCAGAACACCAGCCCCCGGTCGGCGCCGAACTGGGCGACCGCGGCGGACAGGCGGTCCAGCATCGCACGTTGCGCTTCCTGAAAGCGGCGCTGGGCGCCGTGCGCCTGTTCCAGCTCCTCGATATCGACTGCGTAGCCGGCGACGCCGCCCGTCGACAGGGGCACGTCGTGAAGCCGCAGTGCCCGCCGTTCCCCACCCACCGTCGCCGGCAGTACCCGGTTCTGAGCGAGGTTCTGCTCTCGCGCGGCGGCGGCGGCGGCCAGCGGCCCGCCGGGACCGCCGTCGACCAGCTCCAGACCGCGGGCGACGGCGTCCGCCGCGTCGCGCGCCTCGACGGCGTCCACATAGGCCGAGTTGACCATCGCCAGCCTGAGGTCGCGATCGCGATACCACATGGGCAGGGGTGCCGCCTCCACCAGACCGGTCAGCGCACCGAAGGCCTCGCGCAGCTGCGTCGCCTCGGTATCCAGCCGCTCGATCTCGGCATGCGCGTCGCTGGTGTCGGCGATCCAGACCACCACCGCGTCCGACCCGACCGCCGCCGGCGCACGCTGGCCGCGTATCCACAACGCACGATTGCCGCCGCGCGGGCGGACGGCGCGCGCGAAAGGCTGACCCGAATGCTGGGTCACGCGCACGTCGGCGGCCAGTGCGGCGACCTCTTCTGGGGACAGGCCGTCGTCGCTGCCGAGATCGCTCAGGAAGCGGGGCACGCCGCCCAGCCCCAGCCAGTCGACCAGCCTGTGCGAACAGTCGACGCGCCCGTCCGAACGGACGATCAACGCCTGGGCCGGCCCGGCCGACACCAGCGCGCGGGCGCGGGCGCCGTCCGAACGGGCGGCGGCGGCCGCCGCCCGGTGACGCAATCCGACGAACAGCATCCACCCCGCCGCCGTCACGAACAGCAGCATCGC
>Ga0325401_1002518_pt1 | contig 16343 bp, 18 predicted proteins | sample PopdelMetagenome_FD_205666 | JGI IMG/M metagenome (GOLD analysis project Ga0325401, IMG submission 205666) | Populus deltoides microbial communities from Bellville, Georgia, United States - Xylem-PdKOR-R2 | ecosystem: Host-associated > Plants > Phyllosphere > Stem > Wood/Secondary xylem | place...
ACTCTGTTTCAAGCGAGATTAGTCTCGTTGGAAAGCTAATACACAAGGCTACAAGTTCTCTGAAGGAAGGAGAACCCAGTTCTGCCTTTGAGATAGTCAAAATAGCTCATCAACAAACACTACCGTACAGGGTCTATCAAGACCCAATCTCGGTTGATGACCCATAACTGGGGTTCTACAGCTTCATATTGAGCAAGACCAATTTTCTTAGTTAGCTAACATCCAAAACTACCATTACTATGAAGAAACTTGATCCTAATTCTCTCATCCTCCTACTTAAATTCTCTCCAAAAGTCAGGAGACGAATCTGTCCAGATTCATCAACCTTTCCATTTACACACAACATCCATAATTTAACTTTTTCTCTTTTATCTCAACCCCTGGCCATATCACATATCATTTAAGAGTGTCAAAAAAATATCTTTATAAGAGCCAAATTTTCTTATTTATTTCAATCTTCCCTCTTAACGTCAAAATAAAACATTCTTATCGATTTTACAAACTTTCCGAATAATATTCTTCTAAATACAATCCTTGACAACAGTTTCAATCAACCATAAATAACAAACGAATAATATTCCAAACAATCCATACTTTCAAGTTATAATTCATTATTATGAGAATAACATATCCAAATATTAACTTCATCAAATGATGGAATTTCCAGAAATATGGGTTTAACCGAACTGACCTCAAACTTGTAGACCTACTGTGCGAGATACATAACTTCTATACCGAATGTTTGTTTCAAATCTCCACCTTTCAGAATCTAAATAGAATCAGGAAGAACCAACATATCTAAGTTATAGCCTAATCCAATGGTGGCCGAAGGAGAAAACAGACAGCAAAGAAGACTGTCCAGAAGTGTATTTTCCCAGATATTTTCCTCCCTCGATATCTCTCAAACAGGGACTGATATAGAAACTCCCTACGGTGACAATGTACACGACATGGATGAGAACAACATATTCGAATATCGTGCTGATCCAACGATGGAAGGTGGAGTTATAGCTGTCAGTTGATTTGCCATCAATATATCTTCTCTCCAGCCTCTCCCTAAACTCTCTCTTACTCTTGCCAGTCCCTCCAAGAGAGAAAATAGAATGATATTTATAGTTATAACATCTTGGTAATTGCACATTTATCCCCACCCCTTTTTATCATTTATATATAAACTCCCAACTTTTTGTTATTTGAATATTGACCTTTCTTGATCTTACGTATTCATTTTGTCCTCATACATGTTTTTCTTTTTAATGATTTAGTACTATATTCACTTTTCATTTCATTAATTTCACTATTTTTATCTTGATTTAGGTTTCTTTAATTTAATTTAACCCATTTTACTATTGGTTAAATTTCTCATCTTTTAAATACCCAGAACAATTATAACCGGGGTTTACAAGGTGTTTACTTGTTTTATTGTTTTTTTCTCAAACAAACTTGTTGTATGGATAAATGGTTTTGTACATGTTGTGGTTTGTTTTAGATTTTATAAAATTATATTTGTTTGTAAATTACGAAAACTTATGTCAAATTACCGACTTTGGTGTGTTGCGATGGTATAAATAATCACTTGTTTAATGGGTCCGTTTTATATTTTGTCAATTTTATTGTCGAGTTGTAATTTTCATGAATTAATGTGTACAAATTTGCATGTACATAGATAATTGATAATGAATTAAGAGAAGTATGAAAGTAAGTTAATTATTTACTTAATGTTGTTAATTAATACATATTGTTGTCAACATTATTTGATATATATATATATATATATATAGAAGTCGTGAATGATCGTTCATAGATGTACAAGGATTCACCTCAAGGATTGCGGAGGATGGATTATTGTAATGGGGCATAGGGTTTTATTAATTACGCAACATCTATTCCGAGAAATAATAGTGCAGGCGGTATTAGGAGTCCATGCAGGAGGTGTCAAAATAAAAATTTTCTTCATCCAGATGTAGTAACGATGCATCTTTTACATAAAAGGTTCATGAAGGAATACTTGTGTTGGTATGCACACGGAGAACCATTTGTTCCTCACAAGACCATGGTAGAAAGGATGGTTTTGTCAACTTTTAGTGCTAATAATGTGCATGGAGTTGAAACTGACAGCAGTAATCCTTATAGGATTATAGTTATGGATGTAATAAGAATAAATCAGGGTCATATTGGTTAATGTCAAACCGTAGATGAAGAACCTAATGCAGACGCGGCCAAGTTTTTCAATCTTTTGAGAGATTCTAACTAACCATTATGGGATGGCTGCACAAATCACAATAAATTATTGGTCATCGCACATGTGTTTACCACCAAGTCAAATTATGAGTTGAGTGAGGCCGATTATGACAGAATTGTCGAATGGTCGAGAAGCATTTTACCTGAAGGGAACAAGCTAAAAGAGAACTTTTATACTACTAAGTCCATGATGAAACCCCTCGATCTAGGATACCAGAAAATTAACATGTGTCCAAACTTCTTCATGTTGTACTACCTTAAAAATGTTGAGCTGACTGAGTTCTAGACATATGGGCATTCTCGTTATAAACTCGGAATTGGCAGGAGAAAGACTCTTGTAGCACATAAAAAACTTAGAGACTTCTCAACCACACCTAGAGCACAAAGGTTATTCATGACACCAATCACATGATGTGGTTGATGGAGTGATGGTGCACCCTTCGATGGTGAAGTATGGAAACACTTTAAAAATATGCATCCTCCCTTTTTAGCTGAATTAATGAATGTTCACCTTGGGCTATGTATAGACAAATTCAATCCATTCAGGTAATTGGTTGCTCCTTATTCTTGTTGGCTGGTTATACTAACTATTTACAACTTGCCATCGGGGATGTGTATAAGGTCAGAATTCATATTTTTATATATGGTCATACTTGGTCTTAATAGTCAAAGCTGAAATATAGATGTTTGCCTTTAACCGTTGATTGATGAGTTGACACAGTTATAGTCCTTCGGCGCGTTAACTTATGATGTATCGACAAAACATAATTTTCTTATGAGGGCAGCTTTGATGTGGACTACCAATGATTTTCCAGCTTATGGAATGGTTTTTGGTTGGAGCACACATGGAAAACTAGCATATTCATACTGCATGGAAAATAACAAGACATTCACGCTAACAAACGATGATAAAACATCTTTTTTACTGCTACTGGCGTTTCTTACTGATGCAACCATTTTATTCGATAGTTTCATCCACATTTAACTAATGTTTTGCCTATGTTTCATATATAAAATGTCTTGATATTCTTTGTTTTATGTTTTGAAGGCACTTTTGGATGAATAATGCAAAAAGAAGTAACTTGAAGGTAATTGGCAGATTTGACCGTCAATCAATGTTTTGTGCAGAGTGTGAGCTTTAGAGATCGAAATGAAGTAATTCTAGTGGCATTAAAAATCTAACATCCATACCTTTCTGAACATATAAGGCAAGAAAATAAAATAAGGAAGAGCATGGAAATCGCAGCCTTCAAAGTCAATTCTTGCAATCTGCCAGTGTTGACCTTCGGCCATTCAGACTTGAATATCTGGAGCTATAGAAGTCTAATTGATGCAAACTTAATTATTTTGGATTCCTAACTTAAATACCTATCAACGCTCCAAATTTCAGCAAAAAATGATGTCATATGAGGGAGACATGTTTTTTCAAAGATGACAACTGAATTCTACCAGCAAACAGGTTTCGTGAAGAAACGAGTACAAATTACGTTCTGAAGCATTTAAACCGACATCCAAGTTTTTGTTTCAGCAATTTAGCTCCTCTAAGTCAAAGCTTAAAAATTTCATGCAAGGCTATTTCTCCTTTTTTAGGAAAATAGTTATTGAAGTACTTAATTGTAAACTGTCTACTTAAGGGAGGACTATTTTGTAAAATAGAGACTAGGGTTTCCTAGGATATAAAAAGAATGAGAAAAGAGGCAAGGGGCAGGCAGCCAAGAGGAGAAAAACGCCCCCTCCTCTAAGAAACCTGAAATTATGCATTCCTCCTTCTTTTTTATTAGTTGTTCAACAAACATGCAAGGCTAAACTCTTTTTCTTGGTTGCAAGGACACGGAAACCTTCGAATTTCAAGAACTGTGAAATTTATTTTACCTTTTCTTTTCAGTTTATATGATGAATATGTTTGTTCTTCTTTGCTTATTTTTCCTATGATTGTTTATTTTAATTGCTAGAGCAGACTCTAAGTTATTATTGCAGACAATCTATTGCTAAGTTTGATATCAAAACCGAAGTTATGGTATATGAACTTGTGAAGCAATTGTGTTTAATAATTGTGGTGGATCTACGTTATTAATCTTAGGGAGAACATTCAATCAAATCAAACATGGACTACAGACAATTATGTTTTCTTGATTAATCAACTTATCTAGTTCATAAGGCTGCCATTGAATTAAATTACTAATGCGGACACTGTGGTTGTTTGATGGTTAGGGTTAGTTATACGGCGGATCCGTTAACTAACCAATGTTAAGAAGAGATAAATATTTAGAATATAAATTGATGTTTTGTTTCCATGATCAGTTTTGATTTCTATAGGTGGATGTGTGCTTGCGACCAAGGTTTGTTCTCTTGATAATTTTCTGATTTTATTAAATTTTGTTTGATAGTTTTCTATTTTCTTTTGCTTTAACCTAGATAATGTCCACCCCCCCCCCCCAATTGCATATCATCTAGCATAAAAATCTGACTTGAACCTTCCTCGTGGGATCGACCCCTTGCTTGCTCTATACTATCTTGTGTGTTGTGTTTTAAGTTATGGTAATTAATTTGTGAGACCGCGACATCGCAACACTTACCAACGGATCACAGGTATAGAAAGAACATAAAGGATTTTTTTTATTGGCAGAATTAAAAATGATGTTACACCCCCGCATCTTTTCGGTGAAGAATTGTATGACGTGGTGTCAGAGTACTGTGACATTGTGTTTAGCTTACAATCCAATAAACAGAAATTTCCTAGTTTTGGTTTGACCCACAACTAGGTAAAAGGAAGTATTTTCTGGAAGCTTCCTTATTAGAAGACTAATCTCCTCCGCCACAACCTTCACAACATGCACATAGAAAAGAACACGTTTGAAAATATTTTCAATACGATCATGGACGTGAAGGGAAAGACAAATAATAACATCAAGGCTAGAATGGATATAGCGTTGTTTTATCACCGTAAAAATATAGAGTTGGTTTATGCTGGGTCATGAGTTACAAAGCCCAAAGCAAGCTTCGCGTTAGACAAGAATGCACAACTATTGGTGTACTAATGGATGAAGAGTCTGTGTTTTCTTGATGGATATGCCTTGAACATATCAAGGTTGGTTAATTTGGAGGATTGCAGATTGTATGGAATGAAAAGCCATGACTACCACGTGTTTATGCAAACACTCATTCCACTAGTTTATCGTGATTTATTGTCAAAATACATATAGGTTGCACTTACAGAGATCAATCATTTTTTTAGAGATATATGCTTCAACAAGTTGCAGATAAAACACATTGAGAGGCTTGAAGCGAATATCGTTGAGACAATAAGCAAACTTGAGATGATATTTTCTCCATTGTTTTTTTACTCTATTAAGCATCTCCTCATATATTTATCCATTCGTTTTGAAAGTTGGATGCCCGATTTAGTATAGATGGATGTATCCATTTGAGAGGTTAGATATTACACATGCAATGTAATTAAAAATGTATTTTCATTGTTTTTGTTAAATGAAAACATTCGTTTTATTTCATGCAGATACTTGTTCAACCTTAAAAAAAAGGGCAAAATACAAGGCACATGTTGAGGCATCGATATGTGAGGCCTATATTGTTGAGGAGATCTCAATATTTATGTACTATAATTTTGAGCCTCATTTGAGAACAAGAATCAATTGCGTACCAAGGCATGATGATAGCAGTGAAATGTCTCCAATCCTAGATGACCCGCACCAAAAAATGTTGTCAAGGGAAGATATTTGTGTAAAAAAGAATTTATACTAGTATATAATTATGTGTTATTTAACTGCGATGAACTAAGATCTTTTATTCAGTAAGCATACTATTTAAATTTTATTATTAATGGACTATTTCTCTCATGTAATCTCACAAACTTATACAATGTTGAATACCTTGTAGGTAACATCATCAATATTTACTGTCTAATAACTCATAGCTGACCAAATCTCAAATCTTTTGATTACAAGATGAACAATTTATGACATGATTTAGAATATATGTAAGTAGCATCACAAACTCATTGTCTATAAGGATACTTAATTTCGTTACAGAATTCTCGATCACTATTAATTGTTGTACTTGATGTACCAGGTTTATAAAATGGAAAGGAATGCTAATGGATACTTAATTTCGTTACAGTTGCATTGTCTTCGCTAAATCTGGGTCCTAAAAAAAATTCAAGTGTTGTAACGGGTATTTTGCTAATGGCTACGTGTTTCATACTAAGAATATAGGCAAGGTAGAAAGACATATAACAATGGGGTTTATGATAAGGGATCGACTTCTAGTGAGTTTAAAGTTGACTATTATGGGAAGTTAGAAGAGGTAATTGAACTGTAATATCATAACGAGCATAATAGAGTCTTTTTATTCAAATGCTATTGGTGTGACACCACTAACAGAGGAATCAGGGTAAATCTGCACCATGGTTTGGTAGAAATTACAAATGCTATTGGTGTGACACCACTAACAGAGGAATCAGGGTAAATCTGCACCATGGTTTGGTAGAAATTAACTCAAAAGCTAGACTTCGCAACGTCAACGATGTCTTTGTTTTCGCCAAGCAATGCTAGCAAGTTTATTACACATACATCATTTTCTTTAGAAAGGATCGCTCGAGAGTTTATTGGTTATCCGTATTGAAAACCAAATCTAGGGGTCATGTTGAGGTTGTTTAAGATGAGAACGAGGACTCAAATATCGGAGATGATGTCTTTCAAGTAAATGAGTTTGTTGAACCTATTGAGTTGCTCTATCAATTGACTTGGAAGAAAATTCAAATTTTCGCTTCTTCAATAATATTTTTTTTGTTGTTGACGCTGGGGAGTTGAATGTTGTTCTAAGCTCTAGCGGACCAGCATAAGTCGATGAAGATGATGATAGCAATGATATCAATTAGAAGATTGTGTTGAAGCTAATTGTCATAACCCATTTTTGGGTTATTCCCCAAATTCACTTTTTCTCTTCCAAAAAATAAAGAAAATATTGGAACTAAAAACAAAAAAAATCTAAAAAATAATAACAGTGAGAAGAGGATGCCAGAGCGCCCAGAAATTAGCTAGAAGTTGGTTGAGGAGACTCAAAAATTTAAAGATTAAAATTTGAAAGTATATTCTTTTACAGATGAAGAGCCCTTTTGACAAAACAAAATTCAATTTGAGCAAAAAAATCTAAAATCAGATGTTTATGGACTCAATTAAATTTTATTGGAGGTTTAATTGAATTTTTATAGAGTTTGATTACAAGAAAAATTATTTTTTAAGTCAATTTAGGCTTTAATTGGAAGAAATTAAAGTTCTGGGTCAAAGTAGAATTTTTTAGAGTTGATTTCGTCAAATCATGGGCTTAATTGCATAGATATTGATGTTTGATGGCCAATTAGGGACTTGATTGAAGAAATTCAAAACAAAGGACCAAATTGGAAAAGGCGCATAAATAAAGGGACTGAAATTGACCAAATCAGGGGTCAAATTGAAGAAATTGGAAGTTTATTGATCAATTAAGGATCAAAATACATAAATCCGAAACCAAAGACCAAAGGGAAAATGCGCTGAAATCTGAGGTTTAAATTGAAGTTCTTCATGGGTAAAATTGAACAAAATTAAAAGTTTGAAGCCAATCAGGGGTGTAGATAGAAATAAATCACAAATTGAAGGACTAAATCGTAAAGTATTATTCATCTTCTTCTCCAGCGAGGCTGGTTGGGTGGTCACCTTCCCAAGGCATTTGGTGCTTCGTTTCTTCACCAAATTAGATGAAACGTACACAAAAATAATCTTGTGATACCTGACTACACGCTAGCGTAATCCGTTCGGGCTGATCGAGGCTACAGAGGTAGTGACACCTCCCCAAAGTGGCCAACCCGACCATCCATTTTTCCTGCAAAACTGGCAGTTCATCATTGCTACTTTGAGCCGATTGTTGGGATGCTTTCGGGTCGAACCAAGGGCTGATATTTTGCACCAGAAGAGACAAAGTGTCCCTCTTCCACCGCCTATAAATAGATTTGATCTTCATGCTCCAAGGGTGGAGAAAATTGGGTTCGAATTTAGCCAAAAAAACTAGCCATTTTAGGTTCCAGCCAACATTTTCCTCTCTGTTTCTCTCTCCACCATGGCCTCTTACCACAACTACCAAAGCCACCACCAGCTACCACCATCCTCCCGGTCATCGATAACAGCACCTACACCGTGAGAAATGGAAGAAGAAGCAAAAACAGAGACAGACAGAGGGAGGAACACAGAACAGAGAAGAAGAACCATTGCAGAACCACCATCACAGCAGCTGCCACCTTTTTCCCAGCCACCCTCAGCTCCCCCCAGTTTTCCACCATCACCAGCACCATGAACTACCATCAACATCGTCGCAGCCATAACAAAACAAAAAAAAACAGAGAGCCAAAAAACAGAAGGAAAAAAGAGAAGAGAGCCGAAAAACAGAAGATAGACAAGGAAGAAGATAAACACTATAACATCTCTCTGGTCCTTTCTCGATCCATTGCTGGAAACACCTCCTGCCACCACAACACAACCGCTGTCCACCGCGACAACAACACCACCGCCAGGTAATTCTCTCTCCCTCGTCTCTGTTTCTGGGTTTTCTTCTTACATGCAGAACATGCACTGTGCACGTTATGCAAGCAAGAAAATAATTAACTGGTTACTGTGCATGGCACAGTAAGCAGTCTGGGTTGGATCATTAGCCCAGTCCACGCGACTGGGCTGAGTCCAACCCAAAATAAGGTAGTTGGCATTTTATTTGGGTCGGTCCCAGCCCAATTTTATTCCGGGTCCAGCCTAGTAAAAGAAAAAAATATCAAAAATCAAAAAATATATTTTGAAAATTTGTGTTTTTCTCGTGTTTTTCTATCCATTTTACTCAATATTGATTTGTATTTTTATACCATAAAAATACTGAGTTCGGGTGCAGGTACAAGCAATAACAGCAGACGAACAGGAAACATGAGTTTCGGGGGTTCCGGTACAGGTGGTGCAAGTAGCAGTAGCAACGGACGAGCAACCATTCCACCATCTACTATTACCAAACCTATTTTTCCCACACATACAACGGAACCAACCACAGGTTTTTGTTGTTTTAATTGGGGAGAACCGGGACATAGATTCGCAGAGTGTAAGAAAGGACCGCGGAGGGAATTGTTTTTGGACGTCGAAGAAAACATCAGGGAGCAAGAAGGCGATGTTGAGACAGAACTAGTTTATGACGAGGAGGAGCGACTAGAGGGAGATCATGGTCCCTTATTGATGATTCACAGAAAGTGCGTAGGATATTGCCCAAGGGAAGGTGTGGATATCAAACCTGGGACAACCTTTAGCAGCACAAAGATAATTTAATAGCATTTAGAGGGGGATACTGGACCGGTGTTAATGCTCTGACATAGTTGTTTAGCACCACTTGGGGTAGAGGATGACTGGTTATGTACTAATGTATTCCAGTCCACTTGCACAATTAGCGGGAAGGTTTGTCGATTCATCGTTGATTCAGGTAGATGTGAGAATGTAGTGTCCGAAGAGGTGGTCTGTAAACTACACATGGCAACAAAATCACATCCTCGACCGTATAAACTAACATGGCTAGATAAGAAGAATGATGTTACAGTATCAAAACGCAACTTGGTGTCTTTTTCAATCGGCGCAACCTACAAGGATCAGGTTTGGTGTGATGTGGTCTCCATGGATGCTTGTCATCTATTATTGGGCAGATCGTGGTTATACAACCGACGTGTGATGTACGATGGGTTCTTTAATAGATGCACTTTCATGTTTAATTGAACCAGGGTCGTGTTGTTACCAAAAAGGGAAATTACAGGCGACATTCCAAAAGGAGAAAACAACAATTTATTGACAATGGCTAAGTTTGAAGTGGAAATTAGGGAATCTGGAGTGGTTTACATATTGATCGGAAGAATGGAAGTTGAGGATAACACTATTCCGGGCAGCATGGAACCATTATTGCAGGAGTTTGGAGATGTATTTCCAGCTGAGCTTCCTGAGAACCTACCCCCATTAAGGGACATTCAGCACCAAATTGATCTGGTTCCGGGTGCTAACATGCCCAACAGGCCACATTATCGGATGAGTCCGAAGGAGCACAAAGAGTTACGGCGCCAAGTAAAGGAATTGCTAGCAAAAAGGCATATTCAGGAAGGTCTTAGTCCTTGCGCGGTGCCTGCCCTTCTGACCCTAAAAAAAGATGGGACATGGAGAATGTGTGTTGACAGCAAGGCCATCAATAAAATTACAATTCGTTACAGGTTTCCAATCATGCGGTTAGATGACTTGTTGGATCAGTTGAGTGGGGCCATAATATTCACGAAGCTGGACCTGAAAAGCGAGTATCACCAGATTCATATTCGACCGGGAGATGAATGGAAAACGGCCTTCAAAACTCGAGAAGGACTTTTTGAGTGGATGGTCATGCCATTCGGGTTGTCTAATGCCTCAAGCACATTCATGCGGGTGATGAATCAAGCCCTACGGCCCTACATTGGTAAAAGCGTGGTGGTATATTTTGATGACATTTTAGTTTACAGTGTTGATCCTAGGATGTACTTACAACATCTTTGTGAAGTTTTGATTGTGTTACGTGCTTAACCGCTTTTTATGATCAGCTTGTTTTAACTCGCAAGTGCACAAGTGTGCGATGTAGCAATTAACTCGGTAAGATCGAGGTCATATCCACAGAGAGCTAGATCTGGAAATTAAGCTAGGTAACAAAAAAACTCAAAAGAAATTAAATTAACAATAACTTGATTGAAAATAATTGATGGATTTGTTTTCAAAGATGAAAAAGTGTAACTAGATTTTAAATGACAAGAAAAAGTAAGTCTTTGTCCAAATCAATTTTAGTGGTAATGTATTGGTGATTCCTTCAACATATATATAAGATAACTTAACCTAATATCAACGATGGTGATATTAGATCGGAAGATACTACAATGAAGTTTAAAAAGATGAAGATTGATTATTGCTTAAAAATGAACAAGTACTTTCATATTAAGTAAGACATTGAATCAAACAATCTCTTTACCAAAACTAAGGTTTGTGCATAAAAATTCAAGATTATAACATTACCTAAATGATTTCTAAAATTTCTTTGCAATAATAAAACATTCATGAAGAAAATGAGAAGATAAACATTAAGATTCATTCATATCTTAAAGAACTCACTTTAACCACCATCATTCTTGATTTGGATCCAAGAAAGAGATTAGCCAACCATGATTATATATAATAACACTTTAATAAACATGAAATAACTTGAATCAAACTAAAATAGTAATTTTTACAAATTAAAGAACCGAAATCTACAAAGAAGATCACAACACAATTTCAGTAAAAATTCTAACACAAATCTGACTCTAACTGTGGACAGCAATTAGACCCTCTTAGAAGCCTCCTTTGGAGATGGCTATTAGAGACCCATTTATACACCATTCTGTTAGCTTTCTAGATCATTAAATAACAGCTCATTTGGACATCTGAGTCAACAGTTATGGACATAACACCGAAAGGTGTTCTGGAAAATCAAATCAGAACAGCTTAGAGAACACTTTGGTGCATGTTTTTCTTCCTCCTTTATGAGCTATCTCTTTCTTCTTTTTGACCCAAAATAATGTGACAATGTCCCCTCCAGCTTTTTATCCATGTGCTTGCCCTCTTGGATCAATGAATTACCCAAAATAAATCAAATGTTATTAGTTATGTGGACATGTAAGATCATGGATTGTGCTTGGGCTGATTTGAAGGCTGATTTGGGGCTGAATTTAAGCATCAAATAAGGATAAATATGTACCTATTATTTGGGCTAAGATTCACATTGAAACCTTAAGTGTTTTATGGTTGAAGTTTGCACACAACATAAGGCAAGTTTGGGCTTGAAATAGATCATATGACTATCCTTTCTAGAATTGGAATAGAATTGATTTTTTGGGCAAATTTAGAGCACTTATTTGAACCAAGATTTGCTTTAATCTTCAACTAAATTTCTCTTCAATTCTTTGTTCCGAATTCCAACGTTGAATTTTCTGAAATAATTCATTTAAGCTCCAAAAACCTATTGAAACATTAAAAGAAACTTCATTACTAAAAAGCACATCAATTATTATAAAAACCCCAAATAAAAACAATGAATACATATGTAAAATAAGAGACTTAATGATACTTTTGATGCACAATCACACCCCCAACTTAGATTTTGCTAGTCCTCAAGCAAAACAAAACATAAAACCTTTAAAATAAAAAGAATAATAACAACTATAATTAGGCTCGACTCATCACACTTGAATGACCTATCATGCAAACATTGGTATCTTTAACTTAATGTACACAATAGCAAATAAAGAAAAATAAGCATACTCACATTCTCTAAATCAAACATCCATACAAAATTCCAAATTCAATCGTATTTATCATGCAACCAACATAATTGATTCACACGAAAACTCAACTTGTAATCTTCCCTTCTCACCACTACAAACAAGGTAGCAAACTAGAGAAATATCTATATTTTTTTTCCTTTTTTTTCTTTTTTTCCTCTTTTGTTTTGTTTTGTTTTTTTTTTTTTTTGAAGATATGATTTATTCTGTCTTTAAGTGGTCACTTTTCTTTTGACGCGAATACAAACATTTGTGATGAATGCACCCGATTACTCACAAAGTCACAAACTTAAAGTGCTTTTGCATACTCATATTTCAAGCTGTTGTTTTACATAAAGATAAACATTTGTGATGAATACCCCTAGTTACTGAGCAACTCAAAACATTGGAATAGATAGAACTTTGTACACATTTATTTATTTAATTGTCTAATAATTATTACTCTATTTACTTAAACCTTGTTTAGGACTAGATCAAAAGGGATGATCACAAGTAAAACATCACACTCATCTTTTATGCATAATCACACAACTCACACAACTTTTACAAGAAAAAATGTACTTCAATAATCTTAAGGGAAAAAAAAAGTATGCTATATCTTGCTTTATAAGATATTATCTATCCCAAATTAAAGCTTGCAGTGTTCAACACAATAATGAATCCAAACATGTAATGTTGATCCTAAACAAGTCTCATTCACATACGAATGCAAGTTTTTTTTTTTTCAAACAAGCATGGTCATCTCAAGCATTCAACATAATCAAATATCTAAAATTAAGTTTTACATTATCCTCAATGTAAAAAAAGAAAGAGAAGAAAAGTATAAAGATTAGAAAAATATTACTCCCCCTTTTTTTTCAAGGATGAATGTCTGATTGAATTGGACATGAGCTGACTTCATGCTTGATTTTTTTTTAACCTGCATACCACAACTAAAAGAAAACATCAATTTTTTTTTAAATAAAGAACCTCACATCCCCCCCCAACTTAAAATAAAGCATTACAGGGATGAAAGATTGTAGTTGGTCAATCAATTGTTCAGCAGTGGCAGCAGAGATTATGATTTGTCGTGCCGAAGATGTTAGAAATTCCTGTTCCATAGCTTGATCAAGAAAAGACAGCAAATTATCATAAAAACCATTAACATTTAACAGACCTGTAGGTTTATGGTAAATGTGCAGTTGGACCCAAGAGGAAATATGAAAGATCTCTTCCAATATGCCCAGACCACCTGGTAAAGCAATGAAGGTGTCAGCATGGTTAAACATTGCATTCAATCGATCAAACATTGTGGAGACCTATAGTTCCTCTCCAATTGTTTTGCCAATGATGTCCCATTTTGCTAAAGCTTTGGGGACGACCCCCAAAACTTAACTGCCTCCTAAAAATACAGCTATTGACACACCCCCCATTAACCCAAGGCTGCCTCCCCCAAACACTAAATGAATCTTTCTCTCATCTAGTACCTGACCAAGATGATTTGTTGATTCTAAAAACTCTTTTTCTTTCCCAGGACTAGATCCATCGAAAACACAAATATTTCTGATGTGATGACTTGAGGAACCTGCCATTTCTACACACTTCTATATCTGTTGAATGTATAGGTTGAGTAGAAATAAAGGGAAGGAAGAGTAGATTTTATAGATGAGAGATTGAGAATGCAATCATACCACCTATATGTAGGTCAGCTGGAGTCTCACACTCTTTCTCTTTTTATTTATTTATTTATTTTGAAAAAGCATGTGTATATAGAGGTAGTTGTGATTGTGGCTCACATCTTCCCTTGGTTTTACGTCCAAGAACGGCTTAAATGCCCTCTATGGGTCGGGGATAGGCTTCCCATCCAGTTTTCATAAAAACTGGCAAACAGGGTCTTTTATAGTCAGATTTCCAAGACTAAGTCGATCATGTTCTTTATGGAATTGTGGCCATAAATCATGAATTGCGCGATGCACATCTCCACTAGGATGTGTCTCAAGGGTTAATAGAAGATTATCTAAAGACCCCTTACCCAGGCCATCCTTAATGAATTATATTTTATAATCATGGTTTACAGATACCATTCCTAAAGAACGACATGTTGCATTACAAGTCCATCTGGCACATCTGTGACAGACTTTCAGTCGTTTTGCACGACGTTTCTTTGCAAAACTGCTTTTACCTGTTCCAAGCATGTATGAGATGAAAGAATTGGAGGACTCACCTGATAATCGAACCTTTGCTTCAATCAACCAACGAATATCTTCAGGAATTCCATGATTCATTAACAACCTTAATCTTGCACACCTAGCACAGTAAATTTTTGCAATCGCATTTAGAGGTAAAGCGAGAAAATACTTTTTCAATTTTTCAAGAGTGATGTCCATTTTCAAATGAGAATTGGAGAAGAGATTCAAAGAAGAGAGAAAGAGCAAAGAATTGCACAAATATATACAGATATCAGTTATTATGAGAAACTGAAAGAACCGACTTAAGTCACGAAGTACCGTTATCCGCCATTTGACCGGGGTGAGAGAGACTAGCATAACAAAATTCACACCAAAAAGAAACACAAAAACAATGTGAGAAAAACAAAATAATCAACCTTTATCTACAAGATCATTCAAAACAGCGGATTCATTTTTACTAAGAAAATTATCAAAGTAAGCTTTCCAACGATTTCCATTTACCTTAAAAACATTGTCATTCTTTGGATTCTCAATATCAAAGGCCTCATCAGGATACACATGTTTCTCAATAAATGGACCACTCCATCTTTATCTTAGCTTTCCAGGAAATAAATGGAGTCGAGAATTATAAAGCAAAACTTTTTTACCAGTATCAATTTTTTGACAATTTTCACAAGTTTTGCAGAATGCATGCGTGTCCTTGAACATGGTGGGCCAATAGAATCCATATTGTAAGATTTTTGCAGTTGTCCTTTTTGACGAGAAATGACTCGCACATACCTTAGAATGACAAAGGTTAATGACACTACTTACCTCATTGTCAGGAATACATCTTCGAAATATTTGATCAGGATAATTTTTGAATAAGTAAGGGTTATCCCAATAAAAGTTCTTCACTTCATTCAAAACTTTCATTTGTTTTCGGTACCCTAGTGAGCTGGCAAATCTCCTATTGCAAGAAAATTGACATGATTAGCAAACCAAGGCATTGGACTAAGAGAAAGTAAGGATTCGTCAGGAAAATAATCATCGATTGGTGTAATGTTGGATGTCAAATCTATTGTCCCTCTTGACAAAAGATCTACATCAACATTTTCGGTGCCTTTTTCATCCGTGATTTTTTCCTGAGAATAAATCATTTGCAAATCTTCAGATTCATCAAACTCAATTTTACTCAAAGTAGATTCAAGTTGATCGTAAACTAATTCTTCAATAAAATCTACTTGTTGTAAATCATTATCATCTCCAGGTTGCTTACAAATATTGAAAATATTCATCTCCAATGTCATGTTTCCAAAAGATAGCTTCATCGGTCCATTCCTATAATTAATCAATACATTAGAAGTTGCAAGAAATGGACATCCTAAAATAAGAGGAAATGAATTACATGCTTCAACAGGTTGTGTGTCCAAGACAATAAAATCCATAGGATAAATGAATTTATCGACTTGTACTAACATATCTTTAACTATTCCTCTAGGCACTTTTACAGATCTATCGGCAAGTAAAAGAGTTACAGAAGTTGGTTTTAACTCACCTAGATT
>Ga0325401_1002522_pt1 | contig 16325 bp, 19 predicted proteins | sample PopdelMetagenome_FD_205666 | JGI IMG/M metagenome (GOLD analysis project Ga0325401, IMG submission 205666) | Populus deltoides microbial communities from Bellville, Georgia, United States - Xylem-PdKOR-R2 | ecosystem: Host-associated > Plants > Phyllosphere > Stem > Wood/Secondary xylem | place...
AATGACAATATGTTATCTTACACATGCAAATTGTTCTGTAACTTCTATCCAAAGTTTGATGATCTATGTATTAAAGTGCATTGTGATCAATTTCCTTTGCATGGAGGCATATGTGCTGAGTTGTAGAAAGGAGTTGGATTTATCCAATTGGAACCTTTCTCTGATTGTGTTGAGATTCGCATCCAATTCATCAAGAATGGATAGGTAAGTGAGGGAGAAGAAGGTTAGAGAAAGGACTAGCATGCATACTCTTGAAAGTTCGAACAAATTTAGCCCTAATTAAGTTCCATTTGCATAATTAGTAGTATTAATACTACACCATTAAACAGTTTTACTGACGGATTCATTTTGTCGATGTAAGACACACAATTCATCGGTAAAATTTTTACCGACAGAATACATCCGTCGCAATATTGATCGTCGGTAATTTCCCTTTCCATCGCTAATTCTGTTAGAAATAAAAAAACCAAACACCGATGGTTTTACAGACGGTTAAGCGCGTAAAAAAAATTCCCGTGAGAACTTCACTAACGGAATAATTCCGTTAGTATTTTCAACGGTAATCACCGATGGAATAGCCGTCAGTAACTGTGGCATGGGCGGTAAATATTTCAAACTCTCTGTCAAATACCGACGGATATAGTCCGTCGGTAATAACGACGGTAATGACCGACGGAATATATTCGTTGGTGATTGTGGCATGGGTGGTAATTTTTTTGCAACTCTCGGTAAAATACTAACGGAATGGTTTCGTCTATAAGGCCGTCGATATTTATTTAAAATATTTTTTAAAAAATTATTTATTAATAATATAAAAAACTAATTAACCAAATAAATAACCAAATAAAATTGTATTAAACATTAAAAATATAAAACATAATGTAAAATAATATAAATCCAAATATTCATTACAAATTTAATGTGTTTCAAAAACAAAATTAAACTAGAATAACAGCGGAGCTGGAGAAGGAGGAGGCTGGTTGTTCTCGGGACCGTACGACCAAAAAAGGGCTGCACATGTATCATCACCCATCCTTGATCTAATGTCCATAACCATTTGACAGAGCTAATCATAATCCGTTGAGAGTCATTCATATTTTTGTTTCAAGGCCATAAACTCCTCAGACTAGGTCCTCGATACTAATGGAGAGCTCTCTACAATTGAGACAGTACGGGTTGTTCGTAAGTTTTCGGCCGTAGTGTTGGAGAGCCCGTAGATCTGATTTTTATTTGGTCCACCAGATGATCTTACCTCCATCCACAAATCCAGATCGAAATCCGGATGGGTAGAAGGATCGTCCCCATATCTCTCCCTCAACCGGCTACTATAGGTCTCCTGAAAATTTTTTAAAAAATCATCATATTCAATTCAAGAAAATAATAACTTGCAAAATAAAATGATTAAATGAACATACCACGAAGTGTTGAGCATGGTTGTCCATGAACTGTTGCACTCCCTTTTGACGGTCTTGACTTTGCACGTGCGTCTCTACAAACAGCTCCATTGGGCTTGGCTTATGTCTAACAGACGTAGCTTGTAAGGAAAAAAAAGATTGCAAGTTAAATATATTTATAAGCAACAACAAATTAATTAATGATATATTTCAATTAAATTAATCTTACCATTCGCTTCGCATGTGCACTGAACAGGACGGAGGCGCTGGTGTGCGTGGTCACCGAACCATCAATTTGCCGGTTCTGGTTGTGGGCACTGTACTATGAGAGTTATGAGAATCGCTCAGACGTCATGTGCTCAATATATGTCGTCCATACATCCCTCGAGATGAATCGCGGTTTGAATTCCCGCCAAACCGCCACCTCATTCCATCCTTCAAGACCGTTATCTCTTGCATATCGTTTTGATTTTTTTTGTGTGTCATATCGAAAATCACGCAATCTACTTCCATAGTAACAAATTATAATTTAGAATATAAAATTATAAAACAAAATAAATATTTTTTTCGATGTTACCTAGTTGCTGCGTGATTCTCCCATAACCTCCTCACAACATTGTTGTCCGCGCTATCCCACTCAAATTTATGTTATGTATATAAATAATTCATTTAAAATAAAAATAGTACAAGATATAAAATTATAAAAATAATTTATTAAAAATAAGCTGGAAATTAAAGGTTGACACCTACCTGAAATTGTCGAAACTATGCATCAATATTAGGTCTCCACTTAGGATGTCTGGAAACCTGACTCCATTGAAACAATAGAATCTCTATCGACGATTTAAACGCAAATGTTATTGTTCGGGCAGCCTCAATATTTGTGAACCTGAAATTAAATAAAATTAATAAAATATTAATTAGTTGTTCATAAATTATGTTATAAGTATAACAAAAAACTAAAACTAAAACAAAATGACATTGAAAGGTCATCCTTCCATTGTGCCTGGTACTTGTGGGTGAATTAACCCCTCTGTGAAGGCACACCGCCTCTACGCTGTGAAACCGCGCTAGAAGAGGCAGCATCACAAGTTGGCGCAGATGCCTTGACGTGATCAGCACCTAAGGATAACTCCTCCTCGCTACTAGAAGAACTAACTGCAATCGTTTGCTGACGACGTGCTGTAGATTTCATTTTACGCATCTACACAAATTTATACGAATAATTACATAATTAACTTCGATTATTTTAATAAAATTCGACAGCACCTCTCCTATACTGGATACTACCCACAGTTTTCAAACCTGCAAATCTTTACAATAACCACAAACCAATTGACTCCATTGGAAAATCTTATATACAACTAACATCTATAGAAATTCAACATCTATATATTTTCAACTAACATCTATAGAAATGCATAAATGACAATTAAAATTAATGGAAATAATAAAAAAAACATAACAATCAATAATAGAATAAAATTGAGATAAAACAATGAAATTTAATTCTTCATTTCCAATTACCATTTCCATGGAAAATTCAACAATAACAATTAAAAGAGACTAAATTATCAAATAATTATTACAATACAAACAATAAAATAATTAAATTTTCATTCAACACATCTACACAAATTTATACGAATAATTAAATTCAATTATTTAAAACAAATTCGTCAGCACCTCCTCTATATTAGAGACTACCCACAGTTTTAATACCTGCAAATATTGATAATTACACAATTATTGCAAAATCAACTCTATACAACCTAACATCTATAGAAATTCAACATCTATATATTTTCAACTAACATCTATACAAATTCATAAATAACAATTAAAATTAATTGAAAAATTAAGATAAACTAATTAAATTTAATTTTATATTTCAATTAACATTTTAAAGATAAATTCAACAATAACAATTCAAATTTAACAAAATTTTCAATTATTATGGCAATACAAACAATAAAATAAATTGAACAAATAAAAAGAAAAAACTAAAGACTTTAGGAATGAAAAATGTTTACCTTAATAGTGTGTTGATTTCAAGATTTTATCTACAAACAATACACAAAACAAAGAACACCACAAAAATAATCATAATTAAAATAAAAAAAGTAAAAAAAATGTAAAGAAAGGAGAATCATACCTTTCAATATGTTGAAAACTACAATCAAAACAACAAAAATACAAAGAGAAATGCCAATGATTTGCAGGAGGAGAAGAGAAGAAATGAGAGGAGCCGAGAAAAAACGAACTAGGGGGGCAGATTTATACTGCAGTTTTACTGATGGAAATACCAACGGATAATAGAATAATATTTTTTTGGGCGGTGGCATTAAATTCCATCGGTATTTAATTGATTTTCGCGCCAAAATTTTGAAAATCCCTTCAGATTTTTCAAAGCCCGTCGGCAAATCCGTCGATAACTGTGTGTCAAATCACGCGCGCATTGGATTTGTCGTATCAGTCAGAAAAGTGCCGAGTGACCAAGCAGTCTGACAGTCGCACGCCTTGGAATGTGTACCATTCGTCGGTGATGTCATCAATCTATCCGTCAGTGAATTCTGTCAGTATATCCGTCGGTGATGGTGGCACATTCCTATAAATGTTTTTCCAACTCTCGGTAAAATACCGAAGGGACATATGCCGTCGGTATCGCCGTTGGTGATTGTGGCAAAAACTTAATTTTTTTGCAACTCTCAGTAAAATACCAACGGGACACAATCCATCGGTGTTGTTGTCAAGCTTTTGCATGTTTTGTTTGTATTGCCTGTCTATCCTCCTACACAAACGCTTAAATTGCAATCTTACAGCACACACAACACAATAACAAGAGCAAACAATTATAAAATAAATATTTCATGTTCCAAAATATCATCCATAATATTACATTATAAAAAAAGGCTTTATAACATATTTAGTCAGAATTTTTGTCTTCGTCCTCAATTGAATTATTATCAGCTTCATCGCACTCTTCAATGTGGTTATCATCTTCTTCATCAACATTCTCTAGTCCACTAAAGCTTAAAACAACATTCAACTCCTCTACGTCAACATCAACAAGACTATCATTGAAAGACGAAAATTCAAATTTTCTTCTAAGTCAATCGAATGAGCAACTCGGTATGTATCAACCAACTCACCAGCTTGAAAGACTTCATCTATCACACTTGTGTCGTCGTTCTCATCCTGAACAACCTCGACACGACCACTGAGTTTGGTTTTTAAAACGGATAACCAATCAACTCTTAATCGATCCTTTTTAAAGGAAGGGGTGTATGTGTAATAAACTTGTTGGCATTGCTTTGCGAAAACAAAGACATTGTTTACGTTGCGGAGTCTAACTTTTAAGTTGATTTCAACGAGACCATAGTGAGGATCTACTGTGATTCCTCTGTAAGTTGTGTCATACCAATAGCATTTGAATTAAAACACTCTTTTCTGCTCTCTATGATATTGCAGTTTGATGATCTTTTCTAATCTGCCATAATAGTCAACTTCAAACTAATTAGAAGTCGATCCCGTAATATAAATACCATTGTTGTATGTCTTTCTTCCATGTCCGTATTCTTTAGTATGAAAGACATATCCATTGATAAAATACCCGTTATAGCACTTGAATTTTCTTTCAGGGCCCAGGCTTAGTAAAGACAGTGAAATAGCAGCACTACCTCCCATTCGATAAACCTTGTATATCAAATACAACAACAATCAATAAACAGATATTCTGTAATATTGACGTATAGTTAATTACCTTGCAAGAGATAATGAGTTTGTGATAGGACTTACATGTGTTCTAAACCACGTGGCAAATTGTTCATTTGTAACTAAAAGATTTTGGGATTCGGTCAGCTGTGAATTATTGGACAGTAAGTATCATCGATGTTGCCTGCAAGGTTGTTCTAAATTATATGAGTTTATGCTATCACAATATATAAATAGTACACTCTTGACAAAGTTTAAGTAGAACATCTACTTACTTAATAAAAGGTCTCAGCTCATCACAGTCAAATAAGACATAATTGTGTGCTTGTCTGAACTCTATTTCAAACAAATATCTTCCCCTTACAGTATTTTTAGGTGTGGATCGTCCAGGATTGGAGAATATTGACAAGTTCTCACTTGAAGGCACTTCACCACCATCATCATGCCGTATAACACGGTTGATTCTCGTTCTCAAATGAGGTTCAAAATAGTATGAGATAAATGTTGAGATCTCCTCAACAATATAGGCCTCACATATTGATGCCTCAACATGCGCCTTGTTCTTAACCTTTTTTTTAAGATTAAACATGTACCTGCATATATAGAATTAAACAAAAATTATCAATTAAAAAAATGAAAAAACATTTAATTATGATCTATATAGCAATTGTAATATCTAATCTCTCGAATGGATACATCCATCTATACTGGACCGGTCCTCCAAATTTTACCTCAAACGGTAAATGAACGGGTAGATGCTTCATTGAGTTAAAAAATGATGGAGGGAATAACATCTCAAGTTTGCATATTGTCTCGACGATATTTGTTTCAAGTCTTTCAATGTGATCAACATTCAACTTGCTGGAGCATATATCTCTGAAGAAACGATTGATCTCGTAAGTACATCCCATATCCCCTTTGGCAACAAATCACGAAAAGCTAATGGGATGAATGTTTGCATAAACATATGGCAGTCATGACTCTTCATTCCATATAATCTGCATTCCTCCGTATTAACTAGCCTTGATATGTTCAAGGCATGTCCATCAGGAAAACGCAGACTCTTAAGCCATTTGTAGACTAGTAGTTGTGCGTTTTTCTCTAACACGAAGCTCGCTCTTGGTTTTGCGAATCGTGACCCATCCTAAACCAACTCCATATTTTTACGGTTACAGAACAACACTAAATCCAATCTAGCCTTGATGTTGTCCTTTGTCTTCCCCTTCACATCTATAACGGTGTTGAAAATGTTCTTAAACATGTTTTTTTCAATGTGCATGACGTCAAGGTTATGGCTGAGAAGATTGGTCTTCCAATAAGGAAGCTCCCAAAAGATACTTTGTTTTACCCAATTATGAGTCAAACCAAAACCAGGAAACTTCTGCTTACCTGATTGGAGACCAAACACAATGTCACCGTACTTTAACACAACATCATGCAATTCTTCACCAGAAAGACACGGGGGTGCAACATCCTTTTCAACTCTGCCAATAAAAAAATCCTTCATGTTCTTTATGTACCTATGATTCAGTGGCAAGAAACGACGGTGACAGTTAAAAAAAGAAGTTTTACCCTCGTTTGTTAGCGTGAATGCCTTGTTGTTCTCCATACAATATGGACATGCTAGTTTTCCATGTGTGCTCCAACCAGAAACCATTCCATAAACTGGAAAATCATTGATAGTCCATATCAAAGCCACTTTCATAACAAAATTATGTTTCCTCGAGATATCATAAATCAAAGCTCCAGAGGACTACAACTGTGTCAACTCATCAATCAATGGTCGAAGACAAACATCTATATTGCGGCCCAGACCTGGTATGACCATAGATAAAAACATGAACTCCGGCCTCATACACATCCCTGGTGGCAAGTTATAAACCGTCAGTATGACCGGCTAACAAGAATAAGGAGCAGTAAATGACCCGAATGGGTTGAATCCATCTGTACACAACCCAAGACGCACGTTCCTTGATTCAGCTGAAAAGTGAGGAAGCACACTGTTAAAGTGTTTCCATGCTTTGTTGTCAGAACGATGCACCATCACTCCATCAACCGCATGATGTGATTGGTGCCATGTCATGTGCTCAGCAGTCCCTGGTGACATGAATAACCTCTGCAGTCTAGGTGTGATTGGGAAGTATCTAAGTTTTTTATATGCCACGAGAGTCTTTCCCCTACCGGTTTTGGGTTTGTAATGGGAATGCCCACATGTCATGCACTTAGTCAGCTCAACATTTTCAAGGTAGTATAACATACAGAAGTTAGGGCACATATCAATTTTCTGGTATCCTAAACCGAGGGGTTTCATCATGGACTTTGCAGCATAGAAGTTCTCTTTCAGCTTGTTCCCTTCAGGTAAAATGCTTCTCACCCATTTGATAATCTTGTCATAATCAGCCTCACTCAACCTGTCATCTGACTTGATGGTGAACACCTGTGCTACAACCGATAATTTACTGTGGTTTGTGCAACCATCCCATAATGGTTCGTCAGAATCTTTCAACAGATAAAACAACCTTGTAGCATCTACATTAGATTATTCTTCTATGATTGGACATTTACTGAAATTACCTTCACTCATTCTCATTACATCCATAATCATATTCCTGTAAGGATTATTGTTGTCATTTCCAACTTCATGCACTTTGCTAGCACTAGAAGTTGACCTAACCACCCTTTCTACCATGCTCTCATTAGGAACAAATAGTTCTTCGTGTGCATACCAACACAAAAAATCCTCCATGAACCCTTTAGTTAGAAGATGCATCGTTACAACATCTTGATGCAAAAACTTTTTATTTTTACACTTCCTGCATGGACACCTAATACCGCCATCAGTAAAATTCCTCGGAATAGATGTTTTGAAATTAATAAAACCTTGAACCCCGTTACAATAATCCATCCTTTGCAATCCTTAGGGTGAGTCCCGATGCATCCATTAATGATTACCCATGACTTCTATTGAACCTCTATAAAATTATGACGACAACATGTATTAATTAACAAACTTGCAAAAATAAATTTGCAAAAATATTGGTTTGCCCCGACATTATCCAACAAACTAAAAAAATACTTATGTTAAATATTCATTATCAATTATCAATTATCAATGTCCATAAAAATTTACACATATATAAATTTATCAAAATCACAACTTCGCAATAGAATTGATAAAAATTAAAATGGACCCGTTAAACAAGCTATTATTTATTTCATCACAACACATCTAATTCAGTGTAATTCAAACAAAGTTTCAACAATTTACAAACAAATACAATTTAACAAAATCTAAAACAAACTATAACAACTATAAAATTATACATTCATACTACAAGTTTCTTTGACAAATAACAATCAAATAAGTACATACGTTAACAAAATACATATATTAAAAAAACAATAAAAAACAATAAAATTGACATTTAAATGTTAAAACTAAAAAGGATAGATTTACTTACAAAAAATGATAAAATCCACAATAAATTGCTTGGAGAATGGATGTTGTGACCACGTACAAAAGTATAAGAAACTTGAGTGCTTGTGTTAAGAAGAAAGGGAGAGTTAAGATAAGCATTTGGCTGCAATTTAGGAGGGGAGAGTTGGGATGGGGAAGAAGAAGGAGAAATAGAGGAAGAAAGTGTTGACAAAGTGGGTATATATTGGCGACTACCAATGGAATCACCGACGGAAATTTTTCTTCGGTATACCCATCGGTGAGTCCACCGGTGACTGTGCCACGTCACTGTATGGAGATTCCAGTTTGAATCCCTCGGTCATTATGTTGGTAAAATCATCTGAAAAAAACCACGTCATCACACCATTGCAACTTAAAAAAAAAAACAATATAATCCATTGGCGATACGGTCGGTATATACCAACAGAAGTAGAGACATAATTATTTCCATTCCGTTGGTTTTTGCTGATTTTCTGGTAGTGTAAATCTATCTTCCTCGTAGAAAATTTTACATTAATTCGTTATTAAATAGGATGATAAAACATATTCAATCAAATGCTCTGAATACATTGGGAAAAAAAAAGGGTATCATCAAGATGTTATAAAAATTTTCAATCAAACTTTCATTTCTTTTCTTTTTATTGTCACAAATGAAACCATCCTTTTTAACAAATAAATAATTTTGTTTTTGTTTGGTGGGTTTTTCAACATAATCATGTTGAATTATAAATCTAGAACTAGCATATAATAACTTTTTTTGTCCTTGTAATTGTTCTTGATTTTATCTGTCAAAAATAGATTTGTGTTCCAGCGCTTATAAGTAGGTAGAGCAACTTTCATGATCTTTGCTCATTACTTCATTTAATGCTTGCAATCCTTAATTAACAAACTAAATTTGGATGGCTGTGAATTAAAAATTTATCAAGAATAATAGTAGAACATGCATGCATCACAATTTCTAGCTAGGCAGAAACTTCTTCTAGACATGCAGGAAATCCTTTTCTTTCTTTTCTGGGTGCTAATGAGCTAAGCCTCACCTCGCTTTCGGGCACATAGTTTTTTTGCCACTTACAGTGACTGTTCATGAAAAGACAAGACAAATGCTGAGAGATCCCCAACACCATCCTTTCTTTTTTATTTCTTTTTATATTTTTTTCACGTCACAGTTCCCTTTTATTTTTTTTCAATTGAATTATTTTCTTTAGTAGTTATTTATATACACAAACAGAGAGAGAGAGATCTATGTGTATGTACAAAAAACACTTACATTTAATTAAATTGTTTAGTGATTAAGAGTCATAAAAGTTGAAGCATAAGCTGTAATTGATTGAAAGGCGTACATAATTAGTAGCCATCTTTTCTATATATATATATATATATATATATATATATATATATATATGACTAGGGCAACATACAATAGTTACTATGTAGCGTACTACACAAGATAAATATATATAGGAAAATACAATATTTTCTATATTACAACACATTCCATAATACACCCCCTCAAGCTGAAGGTGGGGGAACCACATGAAGCTTGGACTGTAAAGAAGCAAAAGTAGAGTGGGGAAGCGTTTTAGTAAGAACATTAGCTAATTGGTCTTTGGAAGGGATAAAGCGAATCTGTATATCATTTTTAGTCACTCGATCATGAACAAAGTGATAATCAACCTCAACATGTTTTGTGTGTGCATGAAAAATAGGATTAGCAGACAAATAAGTAGCACCCAAATTATCACACCAAATGGTGGTAACAGAACTCGGAGAAAAGCACAAATCTGTTAGAAGATAACGAAGCCAAAGAACCTCAGCATTACCATCATCTAATGCCTTATATTCTGCTTCAATGGAGGAGTGAGCAACAGTGCATTGCTTGCCAAATTCCCATGAAATGGGAGTGGTGCAGAGAAAGACAATGTAGCCACCCGTAGACTTTTGATCATCGATGCTTCCCGCCCAATCAGCATTAGTAAAACCATGAAGGGATAATAAGGAACCACGAGTAAGGTGAAGACCGAAGGAAGATGTACCTTTTAAGTATCATAGTATACGTTTGACAGCTGCCCAATGACTCTTAGTAGGGGCATGCATAAACTGACATACCTTATTGACAACATAATATATGTCAGGTCTGGTAAATGTAAGATATTGAAGGGCACTAACAATTTTTCAAAAATGAGTGGAGTTCGAGAATGGCTCACTAGTCAGGAGGCCACTCTTGGAGGCAGAAATCGGTGCATCAACAGGCTTGCAGGTTGACATACCAGCACGATTCAGGATGTCAAGAGAATATTTGTTTTGATTTAACATGAGACCCATACTGGTGGGAGTGACCTCAATCCCCAAGAAATAGTGAGCAGAACCCAGATCTTGGAGTTTGAATTCTGAACTCAGCAAGGTAATAAGGCGTTGAATCAAAGTGGAGTTACTACCAATGAGCAGAATGTCATCCATATAGACAAACAAATAACAGATATTATGATTCACTTTTAGAATGACTAAAGAAGTATCAACCTTTGAAGCGCGAAAGCCAACCATCAGAAGAAAGTCACTCAGTCGTTTGTACCAAGCCCGCGAGGCTTGTTTTAAACCACACAAAGACTTGTGAAGGTGACACATATGAGTTAGCAAGACAGGGTCGACAAATCCAATAGGTTGTTGCATATAAATAACCTCCTGAAGTGAACCATTGAGAAAGGCATTATGAACATCAAATGGCGAATCTGCTAATAGTTAGAGACGACAATGGCGAGGACTAGGTGGACAATGGTTGGTTTGACAACCGGACTGAAGGTTTCTAAGTAGTCGATACCTTCTTTTTGAGTGAATCCTCGCGCAACTAAGCGCGCTTTGTAGCGTTCATCAATGCCATCAGCCTGACGCTTAATTTTATAAACCCATCGGCAACCAACAACATTCATAGAGGGTTCATATGGAACCAAGGACCAAGTACCATTGGCATGTAAAGCTGTAATTTCAGATTTCATAGCAAAATGCGAACACAAAAAATGGTCAACTTCTCTGAAAGACAAAGGTTCATGAACAGAGGAATAGGTTACCTGTGAGATGGGAGGCAGTGGAGAGGCAGACACTGAGCTCACATTGACAGACTTGTGTTGGCGGGGACGCAGCGTCATGGGATGCGATCGAGAAGCTACTACAGCATGAGAGTCAGGAGACCTGATGGGCAGTGGCTGCTGTGGAATGGAGTAGCTGGAAAGATCAATACAGAGATCTAAGCCCGACGGTGACTGTGCAGGAACCTGTGAAGGAGATGTAGGAACCGATGAAGGAGATGCTGGTGGCACAGCAGAACCTAAACCTGCAAAATGATCAAGAGACATAGTTGTAAATAGTGGTAAGGGGACCGAGGTGTGTGGGGGGAGGGTTGGTGTTTGTGGTGGGTTGGATGATGGGAAAGATATTAAGGCATGAATGTAGGAGATAAGGGCTGGCTGTGGGTTAGAATTGGTTATAGTAGGAACATGAGCAGACTCAATAAATGGAAAGGAATTTTCATGGAAGTAGACATGACAAGAGATGTAAATACGATCAGAAGACAAGTCAAGAAAACGATAACCTAGATGACATGAACTATAACCTAGAAACACACAAGGAGTAGAGCAATAGTCTAACTTATGAGCATTTTATGGTCGGAGAAACAAAAAGCAGAGACATCCAAAAGTACGCAGGAAACCATAATCAGGTGGTTGATGAAACAGAGTTTCAAATGGGGATTTGTTTCGTAAGACCGATATAGGCATACGATTAAAAAGATTGACAGAGGTTTCAAATGCATAATTCCAGAATTTTAGAGGTGCCTTAAAATGACCAAGCAGGGTAAGACCAGTTTCGACAATATGACGGTGACGACGCTCAACATTACCATTTTGTTCATGTGTATGTAGACATATGATGTGATGGTGAATACCAATGGTTTTGAAAAAGGAATTTAATTTAGTATATTCACTACCCCAGTCAGTTTGTATTGATTTTATTTTGCAAGAGAATTGTCGTTCAACCAAAACTTGAAATTGATGAAACACATTAAACATATCAGATTTGGCACTAAGACGATAAAACTAAATAAATTTTATGTGCGCATCTATAAAGATCACCGAATCATGGAAACCATTAGAAGATAAAATAGGAGTATGGCCCCAAACATCACTAAAAACAAGTTCAAAAAGAGCAGATGTTTTATGACTCGTACGTCCTAATAATAGACGCGATGATTTTCCTAATAGACATGCTGGACACTGAAAATTTAAAGGACAAGACGTACAAGTGACCTTTTTATTCGATGCTAAGAAACTCAGAACTCAGAAGCTTGGGTGACCAAGTCGACGATGCCAAATATCAGCAGAGGTGGATAAACTAGCAGACAAAAAAGCTTGGGGCATAAACATGGCAGAAGACTCTAAAAGGATGTAAAAGCCATCCTTACTCTGACCGAAAAGCAGAACCTCCTTGGTGATGAGATCCTTAACATAGAAAACAGAAGAGGGAAATTCAAAGAAGACACAGTTTTCATGGTAGAATTGTTGAACAAATAAGAGTCTTTTTTTTAATTTTCAGAACATGTAAAAACTCGTTTAGGGGTATGTAAAATATTATAGGCTGTATTAGATATGACAAGTCCCTTATCATCACCAATATTCAATTGATCATTACCAAGATAAGGTTATGCGTGTGTCAAACCAGCAATATCTGAAGTAATATGCTGATTTGCGTCGGTGTCAAGAAAACAAGTGATAGAATTTGTTGTGGATGCATCACTGAATGAGAGGTTGGTAGAGGTGAGATTACCATGGTGCACAAGTTAGGAGCATTGCTGTGCGAGTGCCCAAATATATTGCAAAGTTGACACTTAATCTGTCATTATCACTAACCAACATTACCTGTTCTGCTCTGCTGCCAATCTACGCGATTTTGCTGCCAATACCCACGCTGTTATTGCTGGAAACTGCTGCTGTGACCTCTGACAGGCTGAGCACCATACTGAGTTGGGGAGCGCATATTCCTCCACCCATTACGTCTGCCCCTACCCCGTTGAGAAGATGAACTGCTGCCATTAAACACAGCAAAAGAATGCTGGGCAGCAAAGGCAGAGGGGGGCTACACAAGTGTTGGTAGTAATGGTGCAGTCGTAGGAAGAGGATGAAAGGAGCTCCTGTGTAAAAATTTATGAGTAGATAAATGACTATGCAGCTCAGAATATGGTAAGGGAATGGATTTCGTAGATAGACTAGTAACCAAGTCACAAAATTCACTGCGAAGGCCCCGAAACATATATTGATTCAAGTCAGTGAGGGAGATGGAACGGCCTGCGACAGTTAGCTCATCAAATAATCCCTTAGCCTTCTGCAGATAGATGATGACAGTATCATCACCTTGACGAAGGTCTTGAAGGTAGCCATGTAATTGCATGATTTGAGAGTTTGATGGAGACCCAAGGGTGACACGACCAAAATATTGATGTCTTCTCCCAAGTGTAGAAGTGTTGAAGTAATAAATAACCCGACAAGACCAGGGTCGAACCACAGGTAGGTTAACTATATAAACTACAAATAAAAGAAATAGATAATAATAGAAAAGGAGTTGAAGAGAGCTTTGAGATGTGATATTGATATAAGAATTAAACAAGGATAAAATAATTTTCAAGGTTAGAGGATCCACTAATGGTATTTCAAACAAGTATAATATAAACTCTTTTTATTACTCAACTGGAAACCACACACAAAGGAGGTTCCAATCGAATAATAAATTGTTAACATAATTACATCAGTTATCTTATTCAAGTAATGCTAATACTTATAAATGTTGTTAGGTATTCATGATTATAACTTATGTTAACAACAAATCAAGTTCCTTTCATAGCACAGGTGTCGGTTATACCATACGGTTGAGCTATGAAAGTACCAAGTATTTGTTGTACCAAGGGTTATACAACATAAATCTAGATTAACCATTTAACAAGTAAAGTATTAAAAGTGAACAAGATAACAAATACAAAACATGTTAGTATCAAACATTAAAGTCCATGTTGAGTTTATACTATACTTATTCTTACACCATTAGTGTAACATTTTCACCTTGACATAATAAACTTAGCTAAACATAATGAAAGAGATAAACATAAATAAACAAGATAAGAACATAAATAAAATATAACTTAACTATGTAAAGGAAATAAATGAAAAGCATAAACAAGATATTAATATAAACGAAACTTAAGCATTACAAAAATATAAAGAGAGAGAGCAAGAACATGATCTTGATCTTAAAACCAAGATGCCTAAATGCATGGTAAATGCCTCCTTTTATAGGCTAAAATTTGGAACTGTTGATTTGATGACTAATTGTTGAGTGGGTGGCCTCATCTTGACTTGGTGACAATCCTTACCTTCTTGTCTGAACAAAACGTTAGACTTTGAATAGATTGTCCTCATGAAAGTTCTAGGAAATTGTCTAAGCTTTCCAACAAAAAAGAATCAGTGCATTTGGACTTCTAGAACTCGAGATATGGGCTGAACACTGAACAATGTTTGGGCTGCAGGACAGATTGTAACTTCTCCATTGTTGCTAAGATTTGGACTTCCAAATAGCAGAATTGAGTCTTGAACTCCCTTAAATGTTTTAAGCCTATGTCTTAGCTTTCTAGCCATATAAACCAAATTGAAATCCAAGATCTACAGCTCCAAATATGACCCAATGACTGAACAGTGTTCCAGTTTGGACTGAACCAACCTCTTTTCTAAGCTTAACCCTCTCTTTGTCTTCTCAATTTCAGTAGTTGAACTCATCAATCAATCCTTTGATTTATGTGATAGGCCTGCATTTAAAATGAGCATTTACCATAAATTAAAGCTATCTTATATTATCAGACTTGTTATTATAAAACATGCTTAAGTTAGGGAATTTAATGATACTTTAAGTGCAATATGATGATATAAAGCCTTAGTGAGAATGAACTTTTAAGTACTAATCACAACCCCCAACCAGCTTATTACTAGTCCCTAGTAATCAAAACGTTAAAATAGAAAAACAATTTGCAAGTCCGTGAAGTAAGGCATTCATCATTCAACTTCTATTAATTTATCCAGATAAACAAACTCTCATTAAATTTATATATCTGCTGAATACCTCTTTACCAAGATTTTAATAAACCTTTCTTTTGTGCTCAATATATCAACACATAGTTATGGGGCTATACTTGGACGAAAACAAAATTTTGTTATAATGTTTAAGGTTAACTTCCTTGGGTTGAGATTCTTATATTTTTTTCTTCTTCTTTTTTTCTTTTTTTTAATATATATACATATAACTTGAAACACAATGCATCTTTAACCCATGTAACGAGCTTTCGACTAATGACTCTTAGACCAGTTGGTCTTAGGGCATTAGGTTTTCAGACACCCCTACGAGCTTAGTAACTCGGGTTGCAGATACTGATACGTAGATAGTGTAATGTTTGATTCCCTTAAACTTTTCTCCTTAACCCATTAACAAGCTTTGGGCCAATAGCTCCCAAGTCAGTTGACCTTAAGGTATTAGGTGTTAAAACACCCCTTCGGGCTTAAATTCTTAGGTTAGGGAGGCTACGAAACCAAACTTATCTACGTTTTTATTATCATCAATATTATCAATTTGTTTTTTTTTTTTTTGCAAATTATATACAATCCATTTCCCTTAGTTGTTACCTTTGACAAAAGAACATAAATAATATAATAACCCAATGTACAACCCACAATCAT
>Ga0325401_1002523_pt1 | contig 16325 bp, 17 predicted proteins | sample PopdelMetagenome_FD_205666 | JGI IMG/M metagenome (GOLD analysis project Ga0325401, IMG submission 205666) | Populus deltoides microbial communities from Bellville, Georgia, United States - Xylem-PdKOR-R2 | ecosystem: Host-associated > Plants > Phyllosphere > Stem > Wood/Secondary xylem | place...
GCTACTGGGTGCAGCGCCCCGTGGTGCACGAGAGCGCCTCGATGGACCCGGGCCGCATCAGCGCGCTGCGCCTCCTCGTGGCCCTCGGCGACCCGGAGACCCCCAGCGCCGAGGTCGAGCGCCTCGTCCTCGCCGACCCGGCCCTCAGCTTCCGCGTGCTGCGCCTCGCCAGCTCCTCCGCCGTCGCCACCAGCTCACCGGTGAGCTCGGTCGGCCACGCCCTGGTGCTCGTCGGGCGGCGCACGCTCTCCTCGTGGGCCGCGATGGCCGTGGTCGGATCGGCAGACCCGGGCGCCGGTGGCATCACCGGGCAGGGGCGGGCCGCCCTCACCTTCGTGCTGGCGCGCGCCGGCGCCTGCGCCCGCCTGGCGGGGGAGCAGTCGCAGGAGGCGTACACCGCCGGCCTGCTCTCCGGTGCCGCCGAGGCCATGGGCCTCACCACCGACGAGCTGCTCGCCACCGTGCGCGTGCCCGAAGGGATGCGCCAGGCGCTCACCAGCTTCGAGGGTCCCGTCGGCTCGGCGCTCGCCGCCGTCCTGTCGACCGAGGCCAGCCCCGGTGCTCCCGCACCCGACGGCGCAGCGCCGCCCCTGGAGGCCGGCCGTGCGTACGCCCGCGCGCTCTCCGAGGCCGCGGGCCTGTCCGCCCAGCTCTCCGTCTGACCCCGTCCGGGTCTGCACCACCCGGCCGCCGGGAACAGCCACCCGGGCGGGCTAAAGGACGTCACCCGTCCTGCCGATGACTGGTCTGAGCGACGGATCGCTCACCCCCTCGGCCACGGACACGGCCACCCCTCGCGGGACTGCCGACGAGCAGCCCCCGCCCCTGTGGAGGCCCACGTGTTCGACTCCGTCAGCGCCGCAGCGCTGCGCTCGGCCCTCGACGGGCTCGCCTCGCGGCAGCGCGCCACCGCCGACAACATCGCCAACATCAACACGCCGCACTACCTCGCGGCCCGCGTCGACTTCGAGTCCGCCCTGCGCGACGCGGTCGGCAGCGGCAGCGGGGTGGCCGGCAGCACCGAGAGCCGCTCCACCGCACCGACGCGGGAGGACGGCAACAACGTCGACCTCGACACCGAGACCATGTCGAACCTCGACACCCAGCTGCGCTACCAGCTGGTGTCGCAGGCCATGAGCGGCAAGTTCTCGTCCGTCTCCCTCGCGCTGAAGACGAGCTGACCCCGTGGCCCTCTTCGACGCCTTCCGCGCCTCCGGCTCCGGCATGACGCTGGCGCGCAAGTGGATGGACGCCGTCGGCGACAACATCGCCAACATCAACAACGTCTCCCGCACCGACGAGGACGCGTTCCGCCAGCGGTTCATCGTGGCCCAGGCCGACGACTACGACGGCGGCCACACCGCCGGCAGCGCCGGTGGGGTGAAGGTCGCGGGCGTGGCCTTCGGCAGCGGTGAGGGCCGGCTCGTCTACGACCCGACCAACGCCCTCGCCGACGACAAGGGCTACGTGAAGCTGCCCGACATCGACATGAACTCCCAGATGGGGCAGCTCATCGTCAGCCAGCGGGCCTACCAGGCCAACGCTGCCGTGGTCGAACGCGCGCGCGCCTCCTACGAGGCCGCCATCAACATCGGAGCGAAGTGAGATGGCCGGCATCCTCCCCCTGGGCGGGGGTTCTTCCGCCCTCGAGCAGTACGCGGCGCTGCTGCAGTCCAACCGCGCCGCAGCCGGGTCCGACGGCGCCGAGAGCGCCGGTGGCGCCGACGCCCTGACCGCGGCGCTCGCGGCGGCGACCGGCGCGTCGCGCCCCACCTCCACCGGTCCGACCGGTTTCGCGGGCACCCTGGCCACCAGCCTGGAGAACGTGCAGGCGCTGCAGTCCCGCAGCGCCGACCTCGCCATCCAGGCCGCCACCGGTGACCTCGACGACATCCACGACTACACGATCGCCGCGGCGGAGGCCCGCTCGGTGACCGAGGTGACCGTGGCCCTCCGCAACAAGGCCCTCGAGGCGTTCTCCGAGATCATGAGGATGCAGTTCTGATGCCCCCGCAGCTGGTCGCCGCCCTCAAGAGGGCCGGCACGCAGGTCAACGGGATGACCCTCGGGCAGAAGGTCATCGCGGTCATCGGCATCGGTGTGCTCCTCCTCGGAGGCTCCGCCTTCTACGCCTGGGCCTCGGAGCCCGACTACGTCACGGCCTTCCCGGGTCTGTCCGCCGAGGACGCCGGGGCCGTCCGCGACGCGCTCGTCGCCGTGAACATCCCGGCCGAGCTCGACGGCACGTCCGTCACGGTCCCCGCCGACCAGGCCGACGAGGCCCTCGTCGAGGCCGCGAAGGTCGGGCTGCCCAAGGGGAAGACCTCGGGGTCGGCGATGCTCGCGTCCATGGGCGTCACCTCGACGCAGTTCCAGCAGAAGGCCGCCTACCAGGCCGCGCTCGAGGAGCGGATCGGCTCCACGCTGGGGATGCTCGACGGCGTCCAGACCGCCTCCGTGCAGCTGGCCGTCCCCGAGAAGACCGTCTTCGAGGACCAGAAGCAGCCGACGACGGCGGCCGTGGTCGTCGACACCGGCACCCACCAGGCGACGACCGACGAGGTCAACGCGATGGTCTCGCTGGTCTCGAGCTCGGTCCCGGACCTCATGCCCGCTGACGTCACGATCACCGACGCCACCGGCAAGCTCCTCACCGACGACGCCACCGGCGCCAGCGGCAAGCGCGAGGAGCTGACCACCGGCTACGAGCAGAAGATCCAGACCGAGATCCAGTCGGTCCTGGACCAGGCGCTCGGCGCCGGCAAGGCCATCACCACGGTGAACGCCACGCTGAACATGGACGCCACGAACCGCGCCAGCACCACCTACACCCCCAGCGGCGCGCCGGCGAACTCCGAGACCAAGGAGTCCGAGAAGTACACCGGCGCCGGTTCCGGTGCGGGCGGCGCCCTCGGCTACAACGGCGTCTTCGGCCCCGACGGCACCGGTGTCGAGACCGGCGCCACCGGCGACGGCAGCGCCTACACCAAGGACAAGAGCACCACCGACAACGCCAACAACGTGGTCGTCGACAACACCGTGGTCGCCCCCGGTGACGTCGAGCGCCAGTCCGTCGCCGTCGTCGTCGACCAGAAGGCCCTCGAGGCCTTCGGCGGCCAGCAGAACCTGCAGACGCTGCTCACCACGGCGGTCGGCTTCGACGAGAACCGCGGCGACGTCGTCAGCGTCACCCCGGCCACCTTCGACACCACGGCCAAGGACGCCGCCGCTGCCGCCCTGGAGGCGGCCGCCGCCGAGCAGAAGAGCCAGGAGCAGTTCGCGCTCATCAAGCAGGGCGCGATCGCCCTGGGCGTGCTCATCCTCGCGCTCGTCCTGTTCATCGCCTGGCGCCGCGCGGTCAAGAAGGGCAGGCGCGAGGCCGTCGACATCGGCGAGCTCGAGCGGCTCTACCCGGAGGTCCCCGTGGCCGCCGGCCAGGCCGGTCTCGCCCTCCCCACCGCCAGCGACGCGCACCTGCTCACGGCCCCCGAGCCCGAGCCCGAGGCGCTGCGGCGCCAGGAGTTCGGCCAGCTCGTCGACACCCAGCCAGCGGAGGTCGCCAACCTCCTCCGCGGCTGGCTCGCCGCCTCGAAGAAGGGCTGACCCACCATGGCCACCGGCCTCGCCCCGCGCAGCCTCGCGAGCCTCACCGGCCCGCAGCGCGCCGCCGTGCTGCTCGTGCAGCTCGGTCCGGAGCGCTCCGCCCTCCTCATGTCCCAGCTGGACCCGGAGGAGGTCGAGCTCATCACCGCTGAGCTCATGCGGCTCGGGGACGTCGACCCGCAGCTGGCCGACGAGGTCCTCGTCGCCGGCTTCGGCGAGCTGGTGGGCCCGGCGGGCCTGGGCACCGGTGGCCCGGGCTTCGCCAAGGCGATGCTGGAGGCGTCCCTCGGCAAGGACGCCGCCGCGGAGATGATCGACCGCCTCAAGGGCGGTGACGAGAAGCAGCCCTTCCTCTTCCTGGAGGAGGCCGACACCCGCCAGCTGGTGTCGTTCCTGCAGGGCGAGATGCCTCAGACCCTCGCCCTGGTGCTCTCGCACCTGAAGTCGCACCAGGCGTCGTCGGCGCTGGTCACCTTCCCGCCCGAGGTCCAGGCCGACGTCGCCCAGCGCATCGCCACGATGGAGCGCACCTCGCCCGACATCGTCGCGGTCGTGGCGGAGTCGATCCGGCGCAAGGCCGGCGCCGTGCTCACCGCGCAGGTCGACGAGGCCGTCGGCGGCATCCAGCCGCTGGTCGACATCATCAACCGCACCGACGCCGGGACCGCCAAGGTGCTGCTGGAGGAGCTGGCCAAGCGCGACCCGCAGCTCGCCGACCAGATCCGCGCCTCGATGTTCACCTTCGAGGACATCCTCAGCCTCGAGGACAAGGCGATGCAGCTGGTCCTGCGCGAGGTCGACGCCGCCACCCTCGCCGTCGCCCTCAAGGGCGCCCGCGAGGACCTGCGCGACAAGATCCTCGACAACGTCTCCAGCCGCGCCAAGGACAACCTGCTCGAGGAGATGGAGCTCATGGGCGCCGTCCGCCTCTCGCAGGCCGAGGAGGGCCGCTCGACGATCGTGGCCGCGATCCGCCAGCTGGAGGAGTCGGGCCAGATCACGATCCAGAGGGAGTCTGACGATGAGTTCGTCGGCTAGCTGGGCCCGGGCCGGGGCGGCGACCGCCCCGGCCCCCCCTGCACGAGCGACCTTCACCCCCCTCCCCGGCAGCGCCCCCACGGGCGCTGCCGGGGCTTCCGGCTTCCACTCGGGAGACATGGCCCACGCCTCCCAGGCCTCCGGCTACGCCGCGGGCTGGGCCCAGGGCCTGGCCGCCGCCGCCGAGGAGGAGCGCCGCGTCGTCGCCGCCCTGCTCGCGCAGGCGCAGGCCGAGCGCGCCGCGCTGCGCGCCGAGGTCGACAGCGCCCTCGCCGGTCTGCACGCCGCCGCCGAGGAGCTGCGCGCCCGCACCACCCCGCAGCTCGACGCCGTGGCCGACGCCGTGGCCATCGCCGTCGTCGACCTGGCCGAGGTGGTGATCGGCCGCGAGATCGAGGACGACGGCGTGCGCGGCCTCACCGCCCTGCGCCGCGCCCTCGACGCCTCGCCCACCCACGCCGACGTCGTGGTGCGCCTGAACCCCGAGGACCTCGCCGTCATCGACGACGTGCACGGCCCCGACGGGGTCCGCGGTCTCGTCGGGGCGCAGGTCACGGTGCTCGCCGACGCGCGGCTGGCCCCCGGCGACGCGTTCGCGGAGTTCCCCGGCGGCCTCGTCGACGCCCGCACCGACACCGCGCTCGCCCGCATCCGGGGCCAGCTGCGCGGCGCGAGCCGCCCGGCCACCGCGGCGGACCCGATGGCGGAGCGCCCGTGACCCCTCTGAGCGGCACCTCCGTCAGCGACCCGCGCGCGGCCGCGTCGGTCGGCGTGCCCGGCGTCGCGCTGCCCGCGATCATGCGCCGGGCCGCCGCGGCCGGAGCCCCGCAGGTCACCGGCACCGTGCGCCGCGTCGTCGGCCTGACCATCGAGGCCGCCGGCCTGCGCGCCCCCGTCGGCGACATCGTCAGGGTGCTCACCGGAGACCTCACCACCACCGGCCAGGGCATCGACGCCGAGGTCGTGGCCGTCGCCCCCGACCACGTCACCTGCATGCCGCTGGGAGCCCCCGGCCCCGGCCAGGGCCTGCGCGCCGGGCAGCCCGTGCTCGCCATCGGCCGCAGCCAGCGCATCCCCGTCGGCGTCGGCCTGCAGGGCCGGGTGCTCGACGGCCTGGGCCGCCCGATCGACGGCAAGGGCCGCGTCCAGGCCACCGCGTGGGTGCCGATCGACAACCCCGCCCCCAACCCCATCGAGCGCGAGCGCATCGACACCCCGATGGGCACCGGCGTGCGCGCGCTCGACGCGATGACGCCGGTCGGGCGCGGCCAGCGCATCGGCCTGTTCGCCGGCTCCGGCGTCGGCAAGTCGACCCTGCTGTCGATGGTCGCCCGGGGCACCACCGCCGACGTCAACGTCATCGCCCTCATCGGCGAGCGCGGCCGCGAGGTCCGGGAGTTCCTCGAGGACGACCTCGGCCCCGAGGGCCTGGCGCGCTCCGTCGTCGTCGTCGCGACCTCCGACCAGCCGCCGCTGGTGCGCCTGCGCGCCGCGATGGTGGCCACCACCATCGCCGAGCACTTCCGCGACCTCGGCATGGACGCGCTGCTGATGATGGACAGCCTCACGCGCTTCTGCATGGCCCAGCGCGAGATCGGCCTGTCGGTGGGGGAGCCCCCCGCCACCCGCGGCTACCCGCCCAGCACGTTCGCCCTGCTGCCCCGGCTGCTCGAGCGCGCCGGCACCAGCGCCACCGGGTCCATCACCGGCATCTACACGGTGCTGGTCGACGGCGACGACCACAACGAGCCGATCGCCGACGCCGCCCGCTCCATCCTCGACGGCCACGTGGTGCTCGACCGCGACCTCGCCACCGCCGGGCACTTCCCGAGCATCGACGTGCTCGGCTCGGTCTCGCGCGTGGCCTCGCGCGTCACCACCCGCGAGCAGCGCGGGCTGGCCACGCACGTGCGCCGCCTCATGGCCGCCCGCCGCGAGGCCCAGGACCTGGTCGACGTCGGCGCGTACGTGCCCGGCTCCAACCCCCTGACCGACGCCGCCATCGGCGCCCGGTACGACATCGACGGCTTCCTGCGCCAGGACGTCGACGACCGCACCAGCCTCGACGACGCGTGGGGCGCCCTCGCCGGCGTCGTCGCGCGCAACCCCGTGCAGGAGGCCGCTCGATGAGCCGCTCGTCACGCCGCTTCCGCCTGGAGCAGGTGCTCCGCGTGCGGCACCTGCAGCGCGACATCGCCGCCGCCGCGGCCGGTGCCGCCGCCTCGCGCGCCGTGGCCGCCCGCGGCGCCGCCGAGTCGCTGCTGGAGGAGGCCGCCACCCAGAGCTTCGCCGACCACGGCGACGCGAACACCTTCGCCGCCGTCGTCGCTGCCCGCAGCGCCTCCAGCAGCCGCTACTCCGAGGCCCTCGCCGTCGTCGAGGAGGCCGAGGCCGCCTCCCGCTCCGCCCAGGCCGAGTGGGCCTTCGCGCAGGGCCGGGCCAAGGGCCTGGACCGCCTCGCCGAGCGCCACCGGGCCGCGCTCGTGGTGGCAGACCTCAAGGCCGACCAGGCCGTGCTCGACGAGGCCGCCGGCCGCGCCCGCGGCCGCACCGCCGGCATCGAGGGCCCCGCCGCGCTCGACGGCTCGGGCGCCGCGTCCGAGGGCCTCCACCTCGACGGGGGGAGCGACGCATGAGCAGCCCCGCCCTGCAGGCCGCCTCGGCGTCGCTGAGCGTGGTCCAGGACCGCGTCATCTCCCTGCAGCAGCGCATCGCCGCCCTGACCGGCGCGCCGGTGTCCGCGGCGGGGAGCACCTCGAACAGCGCCACCTTCGCCAGCACCCTGGCCACGGCCAGGACCCAGCTCGACGGCAGCGGCACGACGACGAGCGGCGCCTCGGGCGACGACCTCGTCACCGACGCCAGGAAGTACCTCGGGGTCCCCTACGTCTGGGGCGGCACCGACCCCGACACCGGCCTGGACTGCTCCGGGTTCACCCAGCTGGTGGCGAAGGAGAACGGCATCACGCTGCCGCGCACCGCCGCGCAGCAGGCGAAGGTCGGCACCGAGGTGCCCTCCCTCGACCAGGCGAGGGCCGGTGACCTGGTGGTGCTCGAGGGCGGCAGCCACATCGGCATCTACGTCGGCGACGGCAAGATGATCCACGCCCCCAAGGCCGGCGACGTCGTCAAGGTCTCCAAGGTCTGGGAGACGCCGATGACCATCCGGCGCCTCACCACCGACGACGCCCCCACCGCCGTCTCGGGGTCGAGCTCGGCGCTCCTCGCGAGCATGCGCGCCTCCGTCCTCGGGTCCGGCGCGACGACGGCGGGCGCGAGCACCTCCCGCGCCTCGGGCGCCGCGGCGTTCCAGGGGCTCTTCGACGCCGCCGAGGCGAGGTACGGCCTGCCCGACGGGCTGCTCTCCGCCGTCGCGAAGACCGAGTCGAGCTACGACCCGAACGCCGTCAGCCCCGCCGGCGCCCGCGGCCTCATGCAGATCATGCCGGGCACCGCGCGCGAGCTGGGCGTGGACCCGACCGACCCGGCGCAGGCCGTGGACGGCGCCGCGCGCCTGCTGTCCAAGCACCTCGACAGGTTCGGGTCGCTGCCCCTGGCGCTCGCCGCGTACAACGCGGGCCCGGGCAACGTCTCCAAGTACGGCGGTGTGCCGCCCTTCACCGAGACCCAGAACTACGTGCGCCGCGTCTCCGCTGCGATGTCGTAGCCCGCAGGGGCTCCAGCACTGGGCCGAACGTGTCGATCAACAGCTCAGGAGGTGCGCAGCCACCCCCTCGCCCCCACGAGGCCCGCAGATCTTGGCGATCCGTGGCCCCCGGGGGCTCCACGGACCCACCGATCGCCAAGACCCGCACCGCCCAGCACCGACTGCACCGACTGCCGCACGTCCGTCCAGACCAGGAGCAGACCCGTCATGGCGCTCAGCAACGTCACCGCCGCCACCGCCCCCACCGCGCCCGCGACGCCTGCGAGCGCCCCGGCGCCCGCGAACGACGGCGACGGCGGCTTCGCCGACGTGCTGGCACGCGAGACGACGGCCGGTGACCAGGGCGCCCCCAGCCGGCGCGACGCGGTGCGCACGGCAGCAGACCGCGGCACGGCCCCCGTCGAGCGCCCCGCGGCGCGCGCCGACGGTGCTCGCGCCGACGCGCCGACCACCGGCACCACGGACACCACCGGCCTCGACGAGACGGCAGCGGAGGCCGCGGCTCCGGTCGACGGCGAGGCAGACGACCTGAGCGCCCCTGCGCCCGACGAGCAACCCGCCGCTCCGGCACCGCTGCTCGCGGTGCCGGTGCCCTTCACGCAGCCCGTCGCCTCCGTCGTGGGGGCCGCCGTGCCGGCCGAGGTCACCGGGACCGCCGCCGTCGAGGGCACCGGTGCTGCCGGCGCCCCGGCCGCTGCCACGGCGCTGGTGACCGCACCCGCGGTGCCGGCCGGAGCCGCGGGTGCGCTCCCCACCGCTGCCGTCACCACCGCGTCTGCGGCGGGTACCTCATCGGCGGCCACCGGCCAGGCCCCCGCGGCCACCGCGCAGGCCCCCGCGGCCAGCGCCAGCAGCTCCACCACCTCCGCGCCGCTCACGACCAGCGCTGCACCTGCTGGAGCGTCCGTTCCCGTCGGTACCGGCGCTCCCGCCGACGCAGCGTCCGAGGCCCCGACCGACGCGGGGCCCGCTCCGGCGACCGCGGGGCAGCCGGCCGGCGCCGGTGCCGCTGGGGTGCCGGGGGCGGCCGGCGCCGGAGGCGGCGCCTCCGACGGGTCGTCCACGCAGCAGGGCGCGCCGCAGGACAGCGGTCGACCCCCGGCCGGGGCCACCCCGGAGCGCACCCCCGCCGACGCCGCCACGGGCACCTCCGCCGCCCCGGCGGTGCCTGCCGACCCGGTTGCGGCTCCGTCGCCGTCCGCCGCCTCGTCCGCCGCCTCGTCCGCCGCCTCGTCCGCCGTTCCGTCCGCTGCGCCGCCCGCGCCGCCCGTCGACCCGTCGTCCACCGCTGCCACGACACCCCAGGTCAGCGCCGCGAGCACCCAGAACCCGGTGGCACCGGCGGCTGCGCAGGCACCCGCACCGGCGGTCCCCGTCGCACCGCCGGTGCTCGTGGCGCAGCCCGCGCACGTCGCCGCGCAGCTGTCGCCCCAGCTCGTCGCCCTGACGGGCCGCTCCGAGGGAACGCACCGGCTCTCGCTCGTCGTGGAGCCCGAGGCGATCGGCCAGGTGACCGTCGTCGCCCACATCCGACCCGAGGGCACCCGCATCGAGCTCGTGGGCGCCACCCCCGCGGCCCGTGACGCCCTGCAGTCGGCCCTCGACGACCTGCGCCGCGACCTGACCGCCACGGGCTCCGCCGCCACGCTCGACGTCAGCACCTCCAGCGGCGGCAGCGGCGCCGCCGCGCGCCAGGAGCGCCCGACCGCCCGCAGCCTCTTCGCGGGTGGTGAGGAGGAGCAGGTGGTCGACGTGACCGCCCCCGGGCTCAAGGTCGGGCCCGGACGTGTCGATGTCCTTGCATGAGGGGCGCGTCCGCGCTCCTCGTGGCTGAGGGACCTCGCGAGGGTCCCTGACTCACCAGGAGGTCGGATGGCAGACGTCACCGGCACCACGACCACCAGTGCGGTGGGGACCCGCTACGCCATGAACTCCGGCGGCAGGGTCTCGGAGGACAAGACGAGCCTGAAGAACCAGGACTTCCTCCAGCTGCTCATCAAGCAGCTCCAGCACCAGGACCCGTCGTCTCCCATGGACTCGAACGCGATCATGCAGCAGACGGCGACCCTGTCGTCCACGCAGACCATGCAGCAGATGATCTCGGTCCAGCAGGAGCAGTTCTCGCTCATGTCGCGCATGAGCGCGTCAGGCTTCGTCGGCCAGACCGTCGACTACACCGACGCCTCCGGCAAGACCCAGACCGGGCTGGTCTCCGCCGCCGCCTTCAAGGGCACCGGCACCCCGACGCTGACCATCGGCAACGCGTCGGTGTCGCTGAGCGACGTCAGCGGGATCTCGGCGCCCTCGGCGTCCACCTCCAGCTGACGAGCCCCACCACCCACAACCGAACAACAACTGAAGACGCGGCCCCGACGGCCGCACCCGACGGAACGCCCCATGGCCACGGACGGCACACGGCACCGCGCCAGCACCTCAGCTGCGCGCCCCTTCCCAGGAGGCCCCTGTGCTCCGTTCCCTCTACACCGGCATCAGCGGCATGCGCTCGATGCAGACCATGATGGACGTCACCGGCAACAACATCGCCAACGTCAACACGACCGGCTACAAGTCGGCCAACACCATCTTCGAGGACACGCTCTCGCAGACCCTCGGCAACGCCGCGGCGGCCCAGGGCGCCAAGGGCGGCCAGAACCCCGCCCAGGTGGGCCTCGGTGTGCGCGTCTCGGGCATCACCACCAACTTCACCCAGGGCGCCACCCAGACCACCGGCCGCAACAGCGACATGCTGATCGACGGCGACGGCTTCTTCGTGGTCAACAACAACGGCGCGATGCAGTACACCCGCAACGGCGCGTTCAACGTCGACGGCTCGGGCACGCTGGTCAGCCTCGCGGGCGCCAAGGTCCAGGGCTGGATGGCCGATGCCAAGGGCGTCACCAACTCGGCCGGCACGCCGGGCAACATCTCGATCCCGACGACCCAGCTGATCCCCGCCTCGGCGTCGCAGAACGTGACGATGTCGGGCCGGCTGGACAACACCGTCGACGTCATCGTCGACGACCCCGCCGTGCCCACGTACAAGATGAGCGGCGACTTCACGCAGAAGTTCAGCTACAAGCTGGTGGACAAGAACGGCGTCCAGGTCCCCCTGTACGTGGAGATCAAGCCGGAGATCAACACCGCCTCCAACTCCGGGCTGGTCACCGGGTGGAAGGTGACGCTGCGCCAGAACGACGCGAGCGGCCAGATCGTCGGTGGCGCGAACGTCAACTCCGCAGGTGTCTACAGCACGCGGACCGACCCGATCGTCGGCCCTGACACGGGGGCCTACGGCACGGTGGCGGCGGGCGAGAAGCTGGCGCTCGTCGGCTTCGAGGGCGCCGACGGTGCGTCCTTCGACGCGGTCGCCCCGGGGGTGCAGCCGACGATCGACTTCTCGAAGATCTCCGTGGCCAACCGCTCCGACATCTCGATGTCCGACGTGACGGTCTCGGCGCAGGACGGCTACTCCGCCGGCAGCCTCACCAGCTGGAAGGTCAGCCCCGACGGCTCCATCGTCGGCTCCTTCGACAACGGCCGCTCCCAGGAGCTGGGCCGCATCGCGGTCGCCACCTTCGACAACCCGGCCGGCCTCGACAAGCAGGGCGGCTCGACCTTCATGGCCACGTCGAACTCCGGCCTGCCGAACGTCGGCGTCGCCGGCGACGGCGCTCACGGCTCCCTGGTCTCCGGCGCGCTGGAGATGTCCAACGTCGACCTGGCGCAGGAGTTCACCAACCTGATCGTCAGCCAGCGCGGCTTCCAGGCCTCCAGCCGCGTCATCACGACGTCGGACTCCATGCTCGAGGAGCTCGTCAACCTCAAGCGCTGATGCGCTGACCGGGGGCCTCCCGGCCCCCAGGGCCATCCGGGTGGCGGTGTCGAGAACCACCGACACCGCCACCCGGACCCCTCACCCCCGGGCCGCCAGCGCCGATGGAACAGGTGGCGGCGCCCACGGACGGGTGCTGCGGCAGAGCTTCAAGGACGGTCGCCATGATCCTCGTCACCCGCTTGACCGGGACCGCCTTCGCGGTGAACCCGGACCTGCTGGAGCGCGTCGAGTCGACGCCCGACACCGTGCTCACCCTGATCGACGGCACCAAGTACCTGGTCAGCGAGACGGTCGCCGAGATCATCGGTCTGGTCCGCGACTACCGCTCCAGCATCGTGGCCGGCGCCCGCGCGCTGCGCGAGCCCGTGCCCGCTGCCGAGCCGCCGGCCCCGCTGCAGCTCGACGAGAGCGGGCGCCCCGGCCTGCACGTCGTCCCCGACCCGCACGTGGTCACCCCGCTGCGCCGCACCGAGCACCCCGTGCTGGCCACGACCCCCGAGGAGGTGTGATGGATCCCGCGACCCTCATCGGCATCGGTCTCGCCGTCGGCGGCATCCTCCTGGCGATCATCCTCGAGGGTGCGAACCCCGTCGCGGTGATCCTGCCGGCGCCCATGGTCCTCGTGATCGTCGGGACCGTCGGCGCGACGCTGGCCGGCTCCCGCATGGCCGACATCCCCTTCATCATCCAGGGCACCGTCAAGGCCCTGACCGGCAAGGCCGTCAACCCCTCCCAGACCATCGACGTGCTGGTCAAGCTCGCCGAGACCGCCCGCCGCGAGGGCCTGCTGGCCCTCGAGGACGCCGCCAAGGACGTCGACGACCCCTTCCTCAAGGACGGGCTGCAGTCGGCGATCGACGGCGCCGACCCCGAGGACCTCCGGGAGATGCTCGAGGCCAAGATCGCCACCAAGAAGTCCACCGACAAGATCGCCGCGGGCTTCTGGGCCACCGCGGGCGGCTTCGCGCCGACCGTCGGCATCATCGGCACCGTCGTGTCGCTGGTGCACGTGCTCGAGAACCTGGCCGACCCGACCAAGCTCGGCCACATGATCGCCGCGGCGCTGGTCGCGACCTTCTGGGGCCTGCTCTCCGCCAACATCATCGCGCTGCCCCTTTCCGTGCGCCTCAAGCGCCTCTCGGAGACCGAGTGCGCGCAGATGGAGCTGATCGTCGAGGGCCTCATGGCCGTGCAGGCCGGGGCCAACCCGCGCCTGGTGGCACAGCGCCTGCGCAGCCTCGTCCCCGAGACGAAGGCCAAGGAGAAGGAAGCGGCCTGATGTCGGGACACGGTGGCGGACGCCGCAAGAAGCACGAGGAGCACGAGGAGCACGAGAACCACGAGCGGTGGGCCGTGTCGTACGCCGACATGATGACCGTGCTCATGGCGCTCTTCCTGGTGCTGTTCGCGATGAGCAACGTCGACCAGAAGAAGTACCTCGAGCTGAAGACCTCGCTCGCGGAGGGCTTCGGCAACGAGACGCTGCCCAGCGACGGCGGCAGCGGTGTCGTCGACGGCTCGACCCAGAGCGTGGTCGACCTGGGCAACGGCCCCGACTCGGGCAACGGCTCCAGCCCCAGCACCACCACGTCGAAGGCGACCGCCCAGCAGGCGGCCTCCCAGGAGGTCAGCTCGCTGCAGGAGCTGCAGCAGCGCGTGCAGGAGAAGCTCGAGGCGCAGGGCCTGCAGGACCAGGTCACCACCACCATCACCGAGCGCGGCCTGGTGATCAGCGTGGCCGCCAACAACATCTTCTTCGCCAACGGCAGCGCCAGGATCGAGGCCGGCGGGCTGTCGGTGCTCGACACCATCGCGCCGGTGCTGCTGGGGGAGACCGAGCCGATCGCCGTCGAGGGGCACGCCAACACCCTGGCGATGTCCAGCGGCAGCCAGTACGCCAACAACTGGGACCTGTCCTCGGCGCGAGCGTCGTCGGTGCTGCTGCGCCTGGTCGACGACGGCATCGAGGAGGGCCGCCTCAAGGCCGTCGGCTACGGCGACGCCCACCCGCTGTTCCCCGACGGCGACCCGCGCGCCGTCGAGGGCAACCGGCGCGTCGACATCGTGCTGGAGTCCAGCGCGCCCGACGAGGTCAAGGCACTCCTCCCGGAGACCGCCAAGGCGGCCCAGGGCGGCGCGGCCCCGGCCGCCCCCGCCATCGAGGCGGGGGCCGTCCCGCAGATCGGCGCCGACGCGGCGCCCAGCACGCACTGACCAGCACCCCCACCCCCACCCCCGACCGCACCCGCGCCTGAGAGAGGACCACGACCATGGCCACCGCCACCGCAGCCCCCGCCGAGACGGACGCCCCGAAGAAGAAGGGGCCGAGCAAGGTCGTCCTCGCCCTGGTGGCGATCATCGTGCTGCTCGCCGGAGGCGGTGGCGCCTACTTCTTCCTCCTGGCCCCCAAGCCGGCGCCCAGCGCCGAGGAGGTCGCGAAGGCCAAGGAGGCCGAGGAGAAGGCCAAGCTGGGCAGCGTCACCACGATCGAACCGATCAGCGTGAACCTCGCCGACGGCCACTTCCTCAAGATCGGCATCGCCCTGCAGCAGTCCGCCGAGGTGGCCGAGGCCGTCGACGGCAGCAAGGCCCTCGACACCGTCATCGAGCTGTACAGCGGCAAGACCATGGAGGAGATCGGCTCCACCGAGGGCCGCGACGCCACCAAGGCCGAGCTGGTGGAGGAGATCGAGGAGGCCTACCCCGACGAGGTCCTCGACGTGTACTTCACGCAGTACGTCATGCAGTGACCTCCAGCTGACCCCCGGGTCGAGCCTTCGGGGGAAACTCGTTCCCCCGAAAGGCTCAACCCGTTCACCCGTCCTGCCGACAACCTGTCTGTGACCGTCGAGAGCCCGACCGCAGCGCCGGGGCGCCGCAAGCGCCGCAGGGGTGTGGTGACCGAGTACGACTTCACCCGCCCCACCGCGCTCGCCCGCGAGCACTCCCGCGCGCTGGAGGTCTCCTTCGAGGCCTTCGCCCGCCAGTTCTCCACCACGCTGCTCACCCGCCTGCGCCAGACCTGCACCGTGGTGAGCACCGGCGTCGGCGCCCGCAGCTTCGAGGACCACCTCGCCCTGCAGCCGCCGCTGGGCGTCTTCCTGACGTTCCGCACCGAGGCCGGCGGCGCCACCGGGCTGGTCGCGCTCACCACCACCACGGTGATGACGGCGCTGGACTTCCTGCTCGGTGGTCACGGCGACGTCGAGGGCGTCGTCGTCGAGGGCGTCGAGCGCGAGCTCTCCGACATCGACAGCCGCCTCGTGGAGAGCCTCTCGGCCCGCCTGCTCGCCGACCTCGCGTCCGCGTTCGCCGGTGTCGTGCCGATGGCCCCCGTGCTGGCCGACGTCGACCAGTCCTCCCAGTTCCTCACGATGGCGGCCCCGGCCGACGTCGTCCTGGTCGCCGACTTCACGGTGGCCCTCGGCGAGGAGGCCGAGGCGCACCCGTTCTCGGTGATGCTGCCCCTGAACCCCGTGCTCGCCCGTCTCGTGGAGACCCGCGGCACGGCCGAGAGCAGCGAGGAGCAGCGCCGCACGGCCGAGTCGGCCGCCGACGTGCTCTCGCGCACCGTCCCCGAGCTGCCCGTCGACGTGTGCGCCCGCATGACGCCGATGGCCCTCTCGGTCCAGGCGGTCACCGCCCTGTCCGTGGGCGACGTGCTGCACCTGCCGCACCCCACCGCCCGCCCCCTGGACGTCGTCACCAACGACGTCGTCCTGGCCCGCGCCGTCCCCGGCACCAGCGGGACCCGCCTTGCCTGCCTCGTGGTGAACCCTGATGAGGAGACGCGATGACCACGCCGACCACCCAGAGCGCGGCCCACGCCGCCCTCCTCGCCGCTGCCGCAGCCGCCGCTGAGCAGCTGCCCGCCGGAGCCACGCTCGCCGTGGGCCCCTCCGATGGCTCCCTGGCCCCCACCGCCGACGGCTCCGGCGTGGCCGCCGCCTTCACGGGCGCGGTGTCGGGCAGCCTGGTCGTCATCGTCGACCCCTCCCTGGAGGAGGCGCTCGCCGGTGCCGAGGGCGGTCCGCTGCCGATCGTCGACGCCGTGGCCCCCGCGCTGCGCGCCGCCGTCGCCGCGATGGGCCCCTCGGTGCCCGGCGCCGTCACCGCCACCGACGTGGCCGCCGCGGTCGCCGACCCCGACGCCCTGTGGGTGCCGCTGGTCGACGCCAACTC
>Ga0325401_1002524_pt1 | contig 16325 bp, 7 predicted proteins | sample PopdelMetagenome_FD_205666 | JGI IMG/M metagenome (GOLD analysis project Ga0325401, IMG submission 205666) | Populus deltoides microbial communities from Bellville, Georgia, United States - Xylem-PdKOR-R2 | ecosystem: Host-associated > Plants > Phyllosphere > Stem > Wood/Secondary xylem | place...
TGTGATCTTTTAATCACCGGAACCTTCTTTTTGTGGCAGTTTTCTGATGGAAACGATAATGGCTGAAATAGGACAACTAATTTAGAGGAACGTCTTACACAGTAAGCTTTTATTAAGCAGCTAATAGACCATATTTAGCCCTGCACACATGATAAACACAATGGATTTCTTTTCTTGAAGGTTGAGAAAAAAGAGAAGAATTGTAATTTCCAATCTGTTTACATGTCACCTCTCTCCTTATGGCTATTCCTGCTGGTGCCTCCCGTGGCTTACTTGAGAATGAGCTCCCAGTAGTTTCTCGTACACTCCAACAGCAGACTCCAGCATATCAATGGCTGCCTATCTTTTGCTACCACCGACAAGACATCCTCTATGTCAACTGTATCCTTTACTGATCTGGTAAACTCTTATCCCAGATAGCCCAGTACCGCTACCAACAGATTTATTCATATCATCGTCAGCTCGAACGCCTTGTCTTTTACCATCACCAATCCCACTGGCCACAACGAGGTCACTTCTGCTTTTCATGTTATTGCCACCTGCCTTCTTTCAACTTCCCATGAATACACACACATCTGCCGTAGCAGAAACCAAATTCTTCCCCTCGTTCATCATCACCAATGATATGATAGCTCCACCATGTTTTTCACCGCATGTCACCAATTCAAGCATGTGGGTAAACTTCTTTTCTGCTTCCAACCTTCAAAAACCCCTTATAAATCAAACCATCTGCTCCTGAAGCATAGAATTCTGTCTCTGTTGGGTCCAAAGCAATCCCAGAAATTGCACATGGGAATGTAATTCTGCAGAGGTTTGTTCCATCCAGAAGACTCCGCAACTTGCATGTGCAATCTGTTGAGCAGGAAATTACGGTAGAGTGGCTTGACCCCTTTACAACAGCCGTAGCTGGACCATCATTTGCGTAAAAGCTATGAAACATGAAATTGCTAATATTCTCATCTTTTGTTTGCCCTACGACCTGAAAGATTGGCTCCACAATCACGGTACCATGATCACCGCCAGAAATTAGGAGTGACTAGTTGTTGATGTTTGCAGGAAAAAAAGAAAGAAAGAAGTAAGAGCTCAGCCCAGCCCAGCTCACTATGGGCTGGACATCATCTCGCCGGCCAGGCCCAGGTGAGGTGTAGCTCGCCAATGCATGGACAAGCTACTGTACAATAGACAATATAACCCGCGCCAACATGCTTCTATTATTATCCGATGCCTGTTTATTTTTATATTAAAAAACGTTTTAAAAAGAAATAAAAAAATTATTTTTTTATTTACTTAAAATTAATATATTTTTAGTGTTTTTAAATCATTTTAATACGTTAATATTAAAAATAATTTTTTAAAAATAAAAAAAATATTATCTTAATGAATTTTTAAATAAAAAATACTTAAAAAAAAAATCACAACTACACTTCAAAAACCATATCCACTACATGTAATTGACAAAACATTTCTCTTTCCACTTTTTTAAAAAGAAATTCAATCCAATTAAGGTAGGAGACTGAACACTAGACTTCACATAGAATAACAAATTATTCATTGTCAGCAATTAAATTTTTTCAGACAAAAAAGCACTATTTTTATTCTTTCGTTTTTTTTTAGCAATTAAATTAAAAAACTAACTTAAATATTATTAATTATCGTGAAGGAACTTGTTTTGCAGAATCATACAGGCCAAACCTCATTAACCAAGAAAAGTCCATTTCCAAGTGAAGTTTTTTCAGACTTCATCACTGTTAATTGTTGACTGTGAGGCAAGATACTGGTTTGTTGTGGGCAGGAAATGATTTCAGAACGGGTCCTGAAGGGATGGAAAGAGCACAGACATTCCCAGAAAGGCCACCAGCAAATAAAAATGACCCATCAAGAGTGGCATATCAAGTGGAGCTACAGGTTCAGAGACAGGCAGATGGTGAAAAGCTGTTGAGGACCACCAATTGTACAGGTGAATTGAGCCTGAAGAAGTGACCGAGGAGATATGAGAGGCATCAATATAAGCCTTTCCAGCAAGGACAAGGCCATGGCAAGGTGACCGGCTGCCAGAGAGAAGCGAGCTACGGTGGTGTGCCTGAGAAGAAGTTATAAGCAGTAATGGGGCGGTTAGGAGAGCTAGTAAGGAAAATTTCATGAGAAGACGACATTTTCTTCAGGTGGTACTACTGACGAACATGCAAGGTATACATGAATAGAGAAGGATGTCTTGTGATTTACATGGGGCAAACGTGGATTACGTGTTAAGGTTTTGTGGTCATGGGCGTTGAAAACGAGGTTGTTTATCATCAGCAATTCGCCTTCTTCTTTACTAAACCCGTTAAACTAGGAAAGTTAGTTCACAAGGTAAGAAAAAGACTAGTTTTGCGTCAGGTCTTAGTTTCAAGTTTCGTTGGCTAATCTTACCCGTCAAAATAATACCTTTACCTTAAGCTCTATCACAGGTACCTTAAAAGTTCCTTCAGATGTGTGTGGATATGAAAATTACAATGATTTTTTACCAAATGTGTGAGGTAAACACCCCATTATAGAGTGCTAATAAAATTTTCCACCAGCTTGGAGTTATATTAATGATCATATGCATGTACTCACTTCTCAAATTGCGACAGTACAGACATAAATTAGTAGCCCACAGAACTTCTCAGAAACTAGCAGCAAAGTTTTATGGGCCTTACTTGGTTCTGAAGAAGATAGGAACCGTGGCTTACAGATTGCAATTACCCCCATCCGCAACAATTCACCCAGTTTTTCATGTGTCACAACTTAAGAAGCACGTTGGTAATAGAAAGGTGCAGGCAAGCTTACCTAGTTTCTCACAGGAACAGACTCCTCAACATCGAGCAGTTTTAAATAGAAGAATGATCAAGAAGGGACATCAGGCTGCTACACAAGTTCTTATTCACCGGGACATCCTCTCACCAGCAGACGCCACCTGGGAGTTTTCAGAAGACCTCAAGTGCAGGTTTCCCACCTTCTCTCTTGAGGACAAGGTCGAATTGAAGAGGGGAGCATTGTCAGGTGTGGCAACCTGAAGAAGAGAAGAAGCTACAGTATCTCAAGATTGATTTATAAATCAAACCGTCAGGCTAAGTAACTATTGTGCAATACGCACCGTTTAATTAAGTGCGATACGCACCGTTTTATTTGAAGAACAAACCCTGTGTCCGTAGGCTAGAACGCAGCGTTTTATTATCTCTTTTCAGTTATTTTATTGCAAGGTACTGTGCATTCTGGGCTGCTTAGAATCATCTCTTACTTCCTGGATATCTGTAATAAAATCTTACAGATTGGTGCAATCAAGATCTCGAAGGAATTCTATAATTCACTGAACAGTAATAAAATCTTACCGCTTTGATTACCTTCTTTGACTACAAACCGCCTAACCAGGGAGGTTCCCGGAATTGCAAGAGAACTGGGCGTCTGTATGTTTTACAGGTAAGCTTCTTCTGTAATGGGCTAAAGCTTTAAGTAGACATTTTTTCTGGTTTTGAGATAAAATTCAGCATTAGATTATCTCAACTTGAAAAAATATATTTAAAAATATAACCATCAGCACTTGATTTTGATGATGTAGCTAGGGGTTGGCCAACATTTTTACAAATCTTTTAATCTTGTAGTAAATAGTATGTTTTTTTTTATTGGATTAAAGAAATAAACTTAGTATCGTTGTTTGTGTGAAATGTGGTCGAAGATGTTTTTGACCCTAAAACCAAAAGAAAACATGTTAGGAATTAGAATAATAGAAGAAGAAATGATAATGTTTTTTTTTTTTTTATTCATGTGAGTGTTCGAATTAGTTTATATGTATCTCGATTAATTTTACTGATTTTAAAATTTAAAAAAATTTAAAACGATTACCTTAAAAAAAACCAAATCTAGAATCTAATCAATTAAATTATATTTAATATTTTTTTAATATACAATAAAGTTACGTTAGCCATTTTACACGCCCCAATTCCCCCACCTTGCGTCAAAAATTTTATTTTTTTTCTGATAATAATGAATGCTCGGTCAGTGTATGAACATCTCTACTAATCTACAAGATTTTTCGATGACCTAAAAAAGCTCGAACTTGCCACCATTGCAAGCAAATTCGGAGGGTGGATTGGTTGCCCATCATCTCTTTCTAGCGTCTTCTTTTGTCAAATATCATGTTGCTGCGTAAAACATTCTCGAACCCCAATCATTTTCTTTTGTTTTCTCCTCTCCCGTCGCCGAGAGAGATTACGAGCGGTCCAGTCTACCCTACCAATATGTGACTTTAAATTAAAATCAATTGTCAAAAGTGTGTCATTAAATAACGGCTCTGTTTCTCGTGTCGCCGTCGTTCGGTCATCTACTAGTGTAGGACACCTTCGGGCTTTGACACAAATTGCATTTTTAGTGGTCCTAAAGAAAATTGAACGCGTATTTGTTAGTAATGAGCGACAATGTGATGCCAATCAATACACAGTTCACGCAGCACTTTTTTTTTTTCTTTTTTTCAAAGTTTCTTCTTTTAATCTTAATTTATTTTGTATGATTTATTTGTCATGTCGCTTTAGGGTAATTTTTTTTAATATTAAATAGATTAAAAATTATTTTTTATAATTTGTTTTTCCTAATGAGCTATAATAATTTTATATTCAGGTATTGAATTTCATGAGTTAATCTGAATTAATTTAGGTTAATCTAATATGTTGTTGTGTCAATATTTTTTTTGTAAATATCAATCTTGAATTACTTTTAGTCAAATTATATTTTAATCAGTTATCCAGTTTGCATTTGAACCCGTCAAGTCAACCAAAATAAACCTACAAAAGATTCAAAAAAAATTGATGGGGTGAGCAACACACGCACCGGCAAGTGGGAGAAGCCCGCACCTTTCGGAGGCATGTGTGGGCCTCTCGAGCCGTCAAACACCGCGTTTCATGACAGCGTTTGAAGAGGCGTACCAAGAACTTTTCGGTGGTGGCGTGTGTTGTGGTGGATGATGGATGATGTGACTCCGGTGAACATTTTTCTTCTCCACCCACTTTTCTCTCTTTTTTTTTCGGCAAGGTACACAAACTTCCTTTCATTTGTCTTTTTAATACAATGTAATCCTTATTATTTTGATTTTCATCATTTTTTTTAATCTTTTATAGGTTTATTTTGTTTTTAATTTCATCTCTATCATTTGATTTCATTTGGTTTTTATTTCAAATGTTATCCTCACTCTTTTGATTCCCATCGATTTTGTTTTTTAAAATCTTTTGTATGAGTTTTTCTCTTTTAATTTTGTCTTTATCATTTGATTTCATTTAGTTTTTATTTTAAATTTAGTCCTCATTCTTTTGATTTCTTATTTATTTTATTTTTTTTCTAATCTTTTGTAGGTTAGTTTTTTTTCTTCAATTTCATCTCTCATCATTTAATTTCATTTAGTTTTTGTTTCAAATTTAATCATCATTCTTTTAATTGCTATTTATTTTATTTTTATCATTTTCCTAATTTAGTTTTGTTTTTTATATTTAATTCCTCAATATTAGAAATTACAATTTATTCCGAACATAATAGGTGCCGCCTTGACCCGACCCGCCCCGCCCCGCCCTAACCTGAACAAATTGGTTTTTTTTGAAAAGTTAGCTTACCCGATAAGTAATGAATAGGATATGAATATTATCAAAACATACCCAAAACCTGCCCGAACCTAACCCAAAATGTATATTTATATTATATAGATATATTTGTTGAATAGTTTTTTATACAATGTGATATATATTAGTTTAGTTTTTATTGAATAATAAATAATAGTTAGATGATTGATATCCATATGGATATCTAAAATCCAATTCATAGTTTATAAATATCTAAATTTCTTACCCGATAGGTAATGACTAGGGGGTATGGATATCAAAAATCCAACACAGTAGTAATCATTGCCATTCATACTCAATATTAGATTACAATTTATTTTTGTGTCACATTTTATCTGCTTTCTTTTTATTGCTCTTTTTTTGTTTCACTTCCTTTTTTGATTGCCTTTTTTTTTTTTCTTTCAAATACCATCATTTGATGTTTTGTTGTTGAGAATTTTACTTCGTTATTATTTTAGGGTTTACCTTCAATGAGGTTAGTCCTAAACTCATGACTAAGGTTATAGGTTTCTAATATTAACATGGAATTTGTTTTTTTTTCCAATATCATCCTTCAATATTTGAATTATTGGGAATTGGTCCTCATGTTTTTTTTTGTTGCTTTCCTTTTTATAAGGTTATCTCAATTCTATACCCTCGGTTGCGGGTTCAACAAGTTAACTCGGCTTGACTGAGATCTTTTTTTTCATTGCTTTTGTTTTATTATATATATTTTTTCAATTTCGCTATTCAATATTGGATTGTTTGATAATTGAGATTTTAATTTTCTTTCGATGGGTTATCCCTGTGTCACGACCAGGTCGTAGATTTTACATATTAACCTGGATGGATCAAGTCATTTTTTAAACCTTTTTCTTTGCATTTTTTCATTTTTTTTTCATATTATCAAAAATATATGGGCTTATTAACTCAGGTCAAGTCAATGACTCAAGTCTTAGTTTTTTTTCTTCTTTAAGAATGCTTGCATTGCCTTGACTTTCATTTATGACGGGAAAAGAAATTAAGTCAGCCCGCAATGTAGCGCTAGCCACACATCTAGTAACTTTCTATAAAGCTTGAACTAAAAAAAATAGAGATTTAGTAGGCGTACTCCGCTTTAGCATTTTTAAAGATATTGTACTAAATGTTTATGTTAAAAAGAAATCCTAAAACACAAAAAACAACACTTTCAAGTCTCTCTCTCTCTCTCTCTCTCTCCCTCTCTCCCCCCCTTCTATAAGTGATCTCTCTGTCTCCCATGAATGATCACTTTACAATTATCTTTTGAGATCATTACAAATAACCTTCAATAGTTTTATCATTTCTCACATTGTATTTATGTTTTCAGAAATTATATTTTACATCCTGAAGTTTATATGTTATTAACAAGTTACATTATCAAGTTGACAACTCAAAAAAAGTCAACAAAAAAATCAGATTATTTATAGGATTTTTATTATATTAAATATAATCACTAAGGAGCTTTTAATGCATCAAAATAATGAAAATTCCATAAATTGGTCTTTATTTACTTAAAAATATTATTTGTTTTAAATTTCATTATAATTATAATAATGTCATTAATCACATGTTTTTAACAAGAAATCTTCATCTTACCTTACCATTTTCAGCCACAATCAACCTAAAATATATAGAAATTTTCTCATTCAAAATTGAAGCGAACTCACACTAAAATTTCTAGTAAACCCGATACAAAATTTCCAATGAAAATGATGTAAACAATCTAGCAAGAAAACCTTAAAAATTTCAACAAACACACTCCATTTTATTCAAGCAAACAAGCATCCAAAATTTAAGCAAACACACTGCTTTTTATTGAAGCAAACAAATAATCAAAATTCAAGCAAACACTCTGGATACAAGAAACACACAATGCCCAAAACACACTGATAGCAAAACTGCCAACAACCTTTAAGATTTCAAGCACATGCACTAACAATACAACCAAAATTTTTAGCAACAACCCAAAACACACATTGTCAATAACCTAAAATTTTCAACAAACACACTGCCACTAAGAAGCATACACATTATTGACATGTTACCATCTACATCAAATACTAATAGCTTACAAACTTGTAGCAACTTGGATGGACTAAATTTTAAATAGAAAATGCATGAAATTTGGATAAAGAGTAGCCGTCATGATATCAAAAACAAAAATATGTAAAAGCGAGTTATTTATAAATATGATGACAAGCTATGCGATAATAACTTCATTGATTAATACAAACTTATTAATAAAATTGAATTAAATATAAAAAAGGAAGAGGTGGTAATGATATTAAGAGGATATTAGATGAAGTGAAGAAAATAAAAGATGAATTATGTAGAGTTTGAATCAAGAATCATAATATGAATGTTAGCTTTTCATGTGTTAAGTTGTTATTGGTAACTAATTTAGTGTGTGTAATATTGATATTCCTAATTATGATATTGTTTATGTTGAATAAATGAAATGAAATACTTGTATTCTCTAGTAAATAAAATATAGGAAACATAAATATCAAATATAGCAAAAGCATGCACATCAAGGTAGTAAATATCCATAATTTAAACTTGCTATAATAGCCATAACGATCCACAATAATTATGTTCTTGTTGCTTCAAAAAGTTAAAGCAAACACATTATTTGGCTCTTCATCAAACTTCAACCAATTAAAACAAAAGTTAAAAGAAATTATTATTTCACTTTGCATACAATCACATTGTGAAATGACTATTTTATCATTCCAAAACAAAACCATATAACTTAGCTTGAGGGGTACCATAGTTTTTTTCATGGGATCAATTTGTCATTACTAAATAAACCAGGGTCATCTCAACCATCTCACATTTTTATTACACAGTAAAAATTATAAATAGCTTTTAAAAGAAAAATTCAATTAACTTGCCATGTAGGGGCTTTTTCGGAATTTCATTCTAATTTGAAATTGAAATGCCTAAATTACCCTTGAAATCTAATTTTTCCAGGCTTGTGTTCATGGGTTTTTTTTAATCTTGTTTTTTTTTTTTTTTGTAATTATCAAGTAGAGTAAGGGATAATTTTGTGTTTTTAAAATGTAAAATATTATTTTAAAAAAGAAGATTGTTGGGATGTATGTGGCACACCCCAAAGTATAGGAGGCAATTGTACTCTTTGGATGACGCCTCCTTGTTACCAAAAATAGCCAATCATCGTGTCACCTGAAGTGTTGAGTGGTGACACATATATATTGATTCGTGGTGGTTCGACCGCAATTGAATTTTTTTATCCCCTCTCTTTTCTCTCATCGAGAATCATGTTGAACTAAATTTTTGCATAAAGTGAATTCATGGATAAAAGAAAGAGTAATGATTGGTAAAAAAAAAAGAGAAAACATATGTTATATTTTAAATTCTAACCTTAGAATTTAAATCAATGACTAAGGATATAATTACATAAGTTATTCAAAATAAAGCTTGAACTAAATTGAATAGAGATTTCGTAGGCATACTCCTCTCTAGCTCTTTTAAAGATATCATACTAAATGTTTAAGTTAAAAAAAAATCCGAAAACATCACTTCCAAGTCTCTTTCTCTTCCTCCCAGAGTGATCCTTTTACAATTATCTTTTGGGATAATTACAAAAAACTTTCTATAGTTTGATCATTTTTAACTTTGTCTTCATACTTTAAAAAATTACATTTTACATCCTAGAGTTTATAAGTTAATTATAATTTACATTTTCAAGCCAACACGTAAAAAAAAAGTCAAAAACATGTTTGTTTATTTATAGGATTGTTATTAATTTCAATTTAATGACTAAAAAGCCCCTGGTGCATAAAAAAAATGAAATGCCACGAATTGATTGTTGCTTACATTTAAAAAAACTAATTGTTGTTAAAGTTTTTCATAATTACAATAATGCCATCAATTACATGTTTTTAATAAGAAATCTTCCTCTTCCCTCACCAATTCTAACCACAATCAAGCCAAATTTTTCAGCAAACTTCTTAACCAAAATTTAAGCAAACTCACTTCATGATTTCTAGTAAATTGAGTACAAAATTTCTAGCAAACATTATGCAAAAAATCCAATAAGCACACTCCAAAATATCCAACAAACAAACCCTAAAATTTCTAGCAAATACACTCTATTTTATTCAATCAAACAAACATCTAAATTCAAGCACACATAATCTCTTTCATTCAAGCAAATAAATAATCAAAATTCATGCAAACACATTACATACAAGAAGCACATACTGTAAAACATACTGAGAGCAACATTACCAACAACCCTAAAGATTTCCAACATTTAACCTCTCTTTCTCACAGTCTTAGTCATTCAGTAACCAACCACCACATATAACTTTTAACTTCGGCTCCCTTATAGTGTGCTAATAACCCTAATTTTTTCCCCATCATCGAAAACATCCTTTCACTGGCTATCATGAACTCTTATCAACAATAGCGAAGTCTACTGACCATGAAAAAGATTAAGAAGTTTCTCCAATGGTTTGGTTTTTCAACTCAATTTCTTGAATTATTATTCTACTTATTTTGTTCATAGATATGGGTACTTAGACTTGTATTCTTGGACTATTGTAGATATAGGTACTAATTAATTGTTGAAGATGGGAGCCAAGAGGATTCTCCCCTCTATTTTGCGGTTAATGGGAAGTTTGAGGAATGAACAAGAGTTTCAATATTTTTGTATGATTGGTGATAATATTAGTTTGAAAAATGTGCTCCAAAAACCATGTTTCACTTATCATAAAATTTCATTGCTTATATATCTTAAATTGTTATTGCATTGGATTAAAAGACATACATGTATTATGTCTTGCAAACTTACAATTTATAATTCCATTTGTTAGGATAGAAATTGGTTTGGGACTCTAGGTTCCAAGTGCATCAAATTCCAAGTGATTTTTGACATAATGCTTTAAGCTGAATAAATACATTTGGTGTTATTAATATAAGCATGCTTTATGTCTTTCTATCTCTTCAATGAACTCTGTTCAAACTAAAATCATAATTGTTTTAAATACGTTAGTTTAAGAAAAAATTTACTTAAATCTATAACTTACATACAAGTCAAAAGATAATTTCAACCAAATAACATCAATTTGTGATAATTTTTCTTTAGGTCAAAATGATTGAAAATAACTCATCGAGGTTGTCCGAGAAGCACTACATATCTACAAATTGCATAGTAAGGGAATGATAATGGTTTCATAAAATCTTAAAGCTTTAATAGGTCTTTTACTTTGTGTTTTTTTTCCATGTTTTGTCTATTCCTAAAAGATTTTAAAGTCATTCATTTGAAGGTGATAATGCATGGAAGTGTTCATATTTTAAGCAATCCTTATTTATTGCATATGACAGTCAACTTGATATTATCACAAAAAATTTTCTTCAAAACTCCATTCTTTCCATTTCTGGAAATTGCTATTGTTGTTGATAAACTTAAATAATTGCATATTCTTTAGAACTTTAGAACTATTTATGAAAAAAAATTCTTCCAATTATACAATTTAAGTTTATAATATATATTTTTTTTATTTCGTGTCAAAAATGCATTTTTGATAACATTAATTGATAAAGGGATTAAGGGTATATTTAGAGGAATCAATCACATTACATGAGGAGAAAATCAATGATGTTTAAAAGTATATGCCTTCGATTTTTTTTTTAATTTGGGTGAGTAATCTAACTAATCTTAATTTTTTGCTTTAGGTTTTTAAAATTGTGATAAAAAAGAGAAATTAAGTTTGAAGAGAGAGAATTTTTATTAGTTATAGGTGGTAGTTTAGTATTTTTATATGATTTAAAAAATTATGTTGATCAACAATGTAAACTGCAATTTCCAAGTGAATGAAGGCAAAGTAAAAAAAGAAAAAACTAAACTATAGGATGTTTTAGAGTAATTTGCCTAGTGTGTGTATGTGTGTGTGTATTAGGATTTATGTAACTTTTTGCAATTGATACATTATGGTAAGAACTGATAAATTTTAGGAGCATTTATGACACTTGATGAATTTTGTCAATTTTTGTAATTTTTAATATTAGGACTTATATGAATTATATGTTGTGTTTTATTGAATTTTTGAGAATTTGAATTGTGATAAAATTTTGTTTTTTTAATATATCTTCTAAAATGACATTATTATGTCATTATGGTGGTATTATTGGTGATAGAACAATATTATCACCTATTTTGGAGAAAACAATGTAATTTTTAATGCTACATTAAACATTTTACTAGCTAGTCTAAAACAAATCATATTATAGTGTTGACATATATAAAATTACATATGCTTTCCAATTTCATTCATTACTTGATCAACTACTATTATATGAATATATTAGGCATATGATTGAAGCATATCCATTGAGATAGAGATGTGGTAGGGGTCAAAGAAAATCAACTCGTTTACACAATAAAATAGATGTAAGAAAAAGATATAAAAAAAATTTTAACATGTACAATAAAAGGATGATAGAAACATTTGTAGGAGTGGTTAATATATGTAAACATTGTTATTGTATTATAACAAGGTTATTTGTTATTATTTTATATTATATTGTCAGAGTATTCACAACCTGCTGTTTGACAAATATATCATATAGATACATGTCTGAGACGTGATGTATATAAGAGGTGGAACTATTATAAGCCCCCATAACTAAGGGGACCATGAGGAGAGCAGCTTCATTCCCAGCCTTATTGGTAATTTGATGTTGAACTTACAGAATTGACATCAATATATAGACATATGGGCTGAATGTTCGAGTTTACTTGTGATTGTTATATTCAACCATGCTTATATTCAATTATGCTTTTGCTCATATTGATATTTATGCAATTTTATTAATTTTAAGGGTATTAGGAAGATATATTTATGCAATCATAGAATGATGCCTATATATCTTTGTGTTTATGAATTCATCATTCCGAGTGGTTTCTATAAGATCACTTATCTTCAACACATCAAGCTTGATCATAAACTATTTTGTGTTGGTAGAGTGATGGAGATATAGAACCCGCATGTTCTAAGTATAAGGTAGAAGACACCTACACTACAGGACATTGTTCATATATTGCCCCATTACTTGGGTTGTGAGACCCACCCTCGGATGACACCATAAATGGAGTGATAGGTGGGTAGGGTAGAGCTTACCTCATGTATATATTATTCATAAGTTTGGTTGACAATGTAGTAAAAGTCACGTTTTCTTCCACTCTTGAAAGATTTTGGCATAATCTAGGGATATAACTCAAGTCTATAGTGCTTTCCTGTATATATTTCTAACTATATCATTGATGCATGGTTGGCTTAAAACAAGTTAGGGGTTGTTTACCACCACCACTACTATAGTATAATTATTTCAAATGTTTTGATTTATCAAATTTTATTTATATGACAACAACACATTAAAATCTTTACTAATAATTTGCATGTATAAATAAATATATAATTATGGTCTTGAGAGCATTTTCATATGTAACATTAATTCTTAATGAAATTTCTATTAACACATAAAATATATTACTTGCAAAACCGCAATAAATCCATGGCTTGCGACATTAGATGGTATGGTTCTACGAGTTTCATGAAAATCCAATTCATATTCAGTAGTTCTACCGCGATAAGTTAGATACACAATAACATGATTAATGTGAGTTACGACATGTATTTTTCTTGTATTGTAATATTATTTTTCACACTAAATTATTTATAATTAGGTACATGGATTCAATGCTTTAATAGATTTTTATCAACAAGGAAGATGCAAGGAGGCAAAAATCCATGAGCATCACCCCACCATTGCAGTCGATGACTACAGGAACTGGTACATTTATATCTAGCATCGCTTTATCTCACCATCAAGATATCAAATTCTGTAGCCTCTGGATGTAGTACGATTCTCAGACATCAAGGAATAATAGTTTGTTATACATTAGTTTCTTTTGGTAGCATATAATAAATGTATTATATATTATCTTCACCAATTGGTTCTCAACTTTCCACTACCAAGGAGGCTTCGCTTTTACTCATAGTTATCAAATCCAGCTGGTTAATAGGCCGGCTCGGTCAACTTTAAAAAATTAAAAAAAATATTTAATATTTTAATATTTCATATAAAAAAATCAAGAAAAAATTAATGTGAATATAAACTATATATATATTGTAAATAATAAAATTTAAAAGAATATTTTAAATAGTTTTTTATCCCACATTGAAAAGATGCTATGTTATCATTTTAAATTAAAGTATTTAAACCAAAAATGTTTTTTATCCCACATTAAAAAAACATAACTTTTTTCTTGTGAATACAGAGTATATATACTAAAAGGCTTCAAATTTCATATTGAAAAAATAATTTTTTTCTTGGGAACATAAAGTATATATACTAAAAGGTTTCAAATTTCAATCCCATATTGAAAAAACATAATTTTTTTTCTTGTGAACATAGAGTACATATACGAAAAAGGTTTCAAATCCCACATTGAAAAGATATTATATTATCCTTTTAAGTTGAAGTATTAAACCAAAAAGTTTTTTTTATTCCATATTAAAAAAATACAATTTTTTTCTTATGAATATAGAGTATATATACGAAAGGGTTTCAAATTTCACATTGAAAAAATAACTTTTTTCTTGAGAACATATAGCATATATATTAAAGGGTTTCAAATCCCATATTTAAAAAATAACTTTTTTTCTTGGGAATATAAAACATATATATTAAAGGGTTTCAAATCCACATTGAAAAAATAAAATATTTTTCTAATATTTATGTAGTTAACTTTAAAAAGTGTTAATAACCAACTAAAAAAATATATAAAAAAAGAGATATAGGAGAAAAACCACATTTGAAAAAAAACACTAGGTCTCATCTAGGTTCAGCCGAGTCGCCCGGGTTATTGGTTGACATACTAGGTCGACCAGGTTTTGTCGAGTTGTTGCAAAGGCTGATTTTTTAACAAACCTAAATGGATTCAGCCACCGGGTCGACCCACCGGTCTGAATTTGATAACAGTGCTTTTAATGTTTCGTTTGGTAACGTAATACAAATCACGTTTCTATAAATTTTAAATTTTTTTATTAAAAATAAAATTTTTAATATTTTTAAATTATTTTAATAAGCTGTTATTAAAAATAATTTTTTAAAAATAAAAAATATTATTTTAATATATAAAAAATATTTTAAACTATTATTATTATTACAATCTCATACCGACACTATTTGAGAATTATCTGGTTGTGGGAGACAAGGACAAAAGTAAATCACAAGACATGATTCGCAGGATGTAGCACTTCAAAAAGCACCAGAGGTGAAAATGATAATAATATTATTATATGAAAATGGATATATTTGAACATAGTTAGATGTGATTATTTGATTAATAGCACCACTTAAATTCCTCTATTCCTAGAATGCAATACCTCTCTCATTCACTTAAATTTACCACATCATCATGGAATTTAATTTTGAATGCATTAAAAGCATTATATTCTAAAATATCATAAATTAAATTGTGATTATTTTGAGTGTAAAACAACTTATAAATAAAGAGATGTTTTATATAATTTTCGTTTCTATTCTTAGATATTTTTTTTAAATATTTTTAATTTGAAAAAATATTAAATTAATATGTCTTAGTGCTTTGATACTTTTGATATACCATATTAAAAATAAAAATAAATATAAAAAATATTTAATTTTAATATAAAGCTATTTTAAAAAATAACCTTAATTATAATTCCAAACAATAGCGCAGCTCCATTACCTATGCTATTTGTACAATTTTTCTGAACACACTAATTTGTCAAATATTTTCTTGACAATTTTCCCATTTTTTTTAAAAATTCTAATACCCAAAAACTCCTCCAAAAATACGAAGGAAAGATATAAAATTTCCCCAACATATCTGTCGCTTTCTGACTTTAAAGAGCTCGAAACCCAAGCGCCACCTGTTCCTCTTTCTTCTCTGTCTTTTTACTATTTCTCTCCGCAGAACTCAGCGGCGCTAATTAACCTTAATGTCATAAAGTATTCACTCTATAAGTACACGCGTCTACACTCTTTTCTCTTCGCTAAGAATCCCAGAAAAGAAAATTCATTCTCTTGTTTTCTCTCGCAGTTTCCCATGTTCCAAACCGCACTGCCTTTAATAATACACTTCTTTTTATATTCACACTGTTCACTGATCACAACCCAACATGGCCCTTAATTCAACTGACCTGAAAGAAGTGGTTGTGAGCATGGAAGGCTTCGATGACAGTGGTGTTAAAGTGATGTTGAATAACAGAGGAGGAGGAGGAGGAGGGGGGATTTGGAGGGAATCAAGCTATGATTTCTTGAATGATGCAAATAAAAAAGATAAACAACGTGTTATTAATGGCGGCGACAACAACAACAACAACAACAACAACAACAACAACAACAGTGATGGAAATGGAAGTCACGAATTTGATTTTAAAGGTCATCAGAACATTAACAGTAACAGTGGTGTTAGTGCTAGTGGTAGCGGTTCATCAAAGGAGGAAGAAGATCCACCCTCGAAGCTGATTGGTCAGTTCTTGCACAAACAGAAAGCATCAGGTGAGTTTTGTTTAGATATGGACTCTGAGATGATGACTCATCTCCAGGACGACGCTGTTGTTCATCATAAGAGTTTACCTCCGGTTTCTGAATCTCCTACTACTATTATGAATCGGGTCTCTTTCG
>Ga0325401_1002525_pt1 | contig 16324 bp, 10 predicted proteins | sample PopdelMetagenome_FD_205666 | JGI IMG/M metagenome (GOLD analysis project Ga0325401, IMG submission 205666) | Populus deltoides microbial communities from Bellville, Georgia, United States - Xylem-PdKOR-R2 | ecosystem: Host-associated > Plants > Phyllosphere > Stem > Wood/Secondary xylem | place...
TTTGGGAGTGTATTACTTTTGAATTCTAGTTTTTCATGTTTATTTGGAAATTTAATGGTTATTATTTTTCAAAGTAATTTTTGCTTGAAAATGTATCAAAATAATTTTTTTTATTTTTAAATATTTAATTTTTATATAAACACATCAAAAAAATTAAAAATACTAAAAAATTAATTTAAAATAAAAAATTTTAATTTAATAAAAAAACAGTCATAACGCAATCCAAAATGATATTATTTAAGCAGAAAAGAAAAGTGGCTGCGGCTGTATCGTGGCTGCTGCCGATGACAGTTGTCAAGTATTTTGAAATTGTATTTATTTTTAATTTTCTTAAATTTAAAAAGCAGCTTCCATCATCAGGTAAAGTTCTAGGAAGCTACGTCGCAAGAAAGCCAAGAAATTGGCCAAGTGGCTGTTTGACCATACAAGTGCTTTGATGGGGTCCACACGGCACGCAACCATTTATCTATCCATCTCTTCCCGCGTTTTCCACCTAAGCCAGTGGGACCCAGGGAGGGAGACAAGATGGACGGACAAACAATTGTTTTTCGGTAATCCATTGATATGATCCTCCTAACGTGGAAAAGCTGCTCCCTACATCTTGTCCACTTGTGCTCCCCAGCAACTAATCGCGAAAGGTTGCTGGGTGACATGGGACCTAACTTTTCGTTTTCTTTTTCTGGGCCTCCACCAGTCCTTGATTGCCGATGGATTGAAGAATGGTAAACGCTTTTCCAACAAGGAAGTAGTGCTCAATGTGCAGAGCTTTCATAACCAGATCATGAACAGATGTTTTCACCGTAGCAAAATAATAATAATGAACAAGGACGCATGGGGGCATTTTGCAACCAGGCAGGAAAGAACCCCAACGAACAAAAGCTATGATTGATTTATACTTGAAAGAAAGAACTATACAAATAATGCATGACTTGGAATTAATTAATAATCATCAAGCCAGTCCAGACTGTAGCATTTTTCAGCAACTTGGACATCAAGATTCACTTTCTTCATCTCCTTCCACAACCAAGAAACATCTTCTTCGCAGATTACTTTACGCAGAGACTCCAATGATGCAACAGAATTTGGCAGCTTCACTAGCGAGCACTCTCTCATGTCAATCTTCTCTAACCTCGATAGCTTACCAATCCACTCAGGAAGACCTTTCAGATTGACACATTGCGAGATGTCTAAGAACTTCAACCAAATTAGGTCACATACACATGGTGGAAGCATTTTCAGTGTTGGACAAGCATACAACCTTAGAATTTGTAGAGATTTTAAGTTGCCCAGATTGGGAGGTAATTTCTCTAGGTTGTGGCAATTGGTGATGCTCAGACTCTGGAGCGAGTGAATCCTACAAATGCTGGAAGGCAACTGGATTAAATCTTCACAGTGATCGATTGTAAGCTCTGAGAGAGATGGGAAGATGTGGGATAAGTCTATGACAGACTCGTCAAGGCTCTTGTTTATCTTGCACAGGATTAGAGATATTTTTCGCAAATTTTTTAAGGGGACAGTAGATTCAGATAATCTACTGATGGATACTTTCTCGAGCCAAAGGCTCCTCAAATTAGCCAAACTTGAAAAAATGGAGAAGTTGCCAATGGTTGCATTGCTTGTACTGTAATTTATCATGACCAATGCCCTGAGCTTTGGCATGTCATCGATGAAGGGAGGCAAGAAGAAGTCATTTGCCGAGAAGTTCAGGATGAGCACTTCAGCCTTGGGAAAATCCATGCGGAACCAATCCATTTCTTTCATTTCACCTATTTAACAGAATCAAGATAGAAGTAAGCATTGGAAACATGAAACTAAAACCACAATCTCAATTAAGGTTGCATCGGTTAACCACCTTACATAAAGCAAAGCAACCCAGAAAAGTAATGGAGATACCTGTATGGATCGAAACAATTTGAGCATTGAATGGCCGGTCCGCATTTCTCTCCCATTCTTTTGGAAGCTGTGCTTCTCTTCTTGGCATAAGTAATCGCTTGCGCTCATTTATGTCTCCACAACTGCTCAAATGAATAGCAAGGTCCCGCAACACATCATGTTGCATAATACAAATCTCATAGTAACTGCTATACAAATCCCCAGCTCTGCATATTAACCGATCAAGGTGTTTAGAAAGAAGGATCATCCCTTCTAAAATGAGAGATCAATTTAGGAACCTGGCTTTATGAACATACCGTGCATCCTTCACCAGAGTGAGAAGATTCTTATCCGAGAGCTCAACAAGGATAGCAAATGCTTCTTCCGGGTCGATATCATGAATCTCAACCCACATGTTGATGAGAACATCAAGAGGGATCTTCTTGTCTTCGGGGAAGGATCCCAGATCCAAGAAACATTCCCTGACGTTTTTAGACAAGAACTGGGTACTAATTGCCATCCTATCAAGCAACTTGCTTTCATGAGACTCGCAAATAGGCTCCCCTCTTGACAGCCTCTTCCTCGCACTTTCCCAGTACATTTCAGGTTGGTCCCTTAACGAAGCTCCAATCACCTTGAGAGCCAAGGGCAGGCCTTTACACTCATCGACAATCTAGCAAACAAATTTTCATTAGCATTGGCAAAGAAAGTAACCGACTGCTCAATTTCAAGATCCGTCACTCAATCTAAACCTTGTATTGTATCTAATGGAGACAGTGAATTGAATAGTACCTGCTTGACCAAATTTGAATCAGCAGCAGGAGGAATAGATGTCTTTCCAAAAGCAGAGTGGCAGAACAATGAGATTGCTTCTTCTCTCCTCAATAATTCTACGTTGTAAGTAGCATTACAAACTTTCGGGAATTTGAAACGAGAAACCACTAGAGTCTTGCATCCAGCTACTTTAAAAATGAGCTGATCAAGCACCGGGAGCGACCACACATCATCAAGAACAATCAACATTGGGGCTACGATTCTCCATTCAAATTGCAAATTCCATTTTGGGACCATATCATAGCCCATACCACCCATTCCATCATTCCCTGTAATAAATCCCCAGATTTTCGCCCTCAGGTTCTCCACATTCGGAGACTGTGATACTGTCAAGAACAAAATCCTGTTCTCAAAGTGACCTGAAAGAAATCAAGATCAACAAAGTCAACTAAAACCCCTCTTGTCTAAATATAAAAGAATGATCATATGCTAATCACCAATTCCTGCAGCCAGTAGCAAAAGAAACTAAAACAAGGAAGTAAAAACAAAGAAAAGGTATCCTTTCTGTGAAGTCTGTGTTTCCTTTTACCTCTATACAGGTCGAATCAAGCAGATGACGGAAAGAAAGAAAAAGAAAAATTTATAAATAAAACAGTAAAGGAAAGAGAGATTCTTTAATTAAAACTTACATCTAACTTGATCATCTCTACAGATTTCATTAGCCAAAGTAGTTTTTCCAGACCCACCAATGCCACAAATCCCAACAACATTTAAATTCTCCCTCTCGATGACCATTTCTTTCACCTTCCTCTTCCCTTCTTCAATACATAATCCCGAATAAAAATTATTCCCAAAACTACCCTCCCACTTCATCTCTTCCTCCTCCAATCTCGTCACCGCTTCCTCCATCCAGCCCCCACCACCTCCCACCCCGATCTTCAAATTCCCTATACTCTCCTCTAACTTCTTGGCTGACCACTCCAACTTATCAAACCTCTCTGTTGTTTCAAACCTCATGTGATGCACGTCAGCTAATAAATGAACCTGTAAAGGTCCATTGATAAACATGTATATTTTCTTTTCAATCTTTTCCATCTTTCTTGCTAACTGGAGGTTTTTGTAGACGTTCCAGCGGTTTGATTTGAGGACTTTCTTGGAGAGCTCGAGGCCTTCATGGAGCGTGCGAGAGAGATGGTCGAGTTGGAATTGGCGGTTCGAAGGGAGTTCAACACCGGATAATTTGATTTCTTGAATCATAGGGATGAGTTCGTTTATGCCTGCCATTAAAGATTCTGCACTTGATTTGCATAGGCTGGCTTTTTTTGATATTGCTAGTAGCTGTTTGAGGAGTTCGGTGGCTATCTCCCCTAAAAAGAGGTCTGTGACCACCATGGCCACTGGTTGTAGTTGTGGTTGCGCTGGGAGAACTGAGAAGTTTATTTTTGTGAGAAGGACTGGGTCAGTGCAGGGCAGCCAGATTATTATTACGTGCGATTTACTGCTTGAGAATACAGGAGAGGAGAGAGTTTTTTTAAAATATTTTTTATTTAAAAATATATTAAAATAATTTATTACTTTTTAAATTTTATTTTTAATATAATATATCAAAACAATTTTTAAAAAAAAATAATTTAAAACTAGAAATTTCAATACCAAATACCATATCTTAAAAGTGATCTTGAGCTTTTCTCAAAAAAAAAAATGTTAAAAACAACATGTTTCTTGAAAATAAAATATCTAACATAAAAGTATTATAAAAATTAATAGCGTGTTTTTTTTACTTAAAAATCTATTTTTTTAATTTATATTTACTTATAAACACTTTTATGACATTAAAAAATTAATTTATCAACTCAAAAACTTAAAAAAATAAATAAAAAGAAAAATTATTTTTCTATCTTGATCTATTTATCCAAACAAGATAAATGTTTAAAAAAATTTTAATGAGATTTCTCTCATCAGGTAAAACTTCTTGACTTCAAGATCAGTATTTTTTTGTTGTCGAAATATAATCATTCAACAATTTTCTTCCTCTTTTATTGTTGATTGGCAACTTTCTCTTTTCTTTTTCAAATTTAGAAATTAAAATGTGAATAAAATAAAGTTTTAGACAAAATTGTATAATTTTCATAATAAAAAGATCTAAAAATAATTTGGACAAAATATTAAGGATAAAAGGTGCTGACAGCAATATTTGTTTTAAAAAAAGCATATATTTTAGCAAACTTTTAATTTGATCTTTTTATTTTTATTTTTCTCAAATAACAAAACTGAATTTTTTTTCATAAAATGAAGAACCAATCCAAAGTCATGATAGTTTTTGTAAGACAACAACTACTCCAAAAAAAACAATTTAAAACAAATCATCAAACTGAGTTATTAATTAATATAATATAAAATGATGAAATTATAAAAAACAGACTTGAAGGTTGGACTAAAAAAATAAAAGGCTAAATTTTTTTTATTTTTAAATGAAGAGCTTTTATTATATTTTATTTTTAATTTTGGTGATCACAAAAACTTAATAAAAATAATACGAAACAAATCATTAAATATAATTACTAATTAATTAATATAATATTGAATGATAATATTTTTTAAAAAAAAATCAATAACCAAAATAAAAAAAATTAATGACTAAAACAACATAAACATCATGTAATTGCATTTTTTTTTAATTATAATAATGTAGTGGAAAGTACTCCACGCTATTATGTAGTTCTGTACTTGTTAGGTTTTTCAATAAATAAAAACTAATAATAACCGAATAGCAAAGTTTCCTAACAAATGCTGTAAAAATCTAATTGAGTTCCATCATTTTTTCTGTTAGATGTGGATACTTGTCAAAAATATAGAATTTTTTACTTGAAATAATTTATTTATTTATTTATTTTTTCTAAAGGTTTTTCTATTTCCGTTTTTCATTTTTCAATCTAATATTTTTTTTCAGAATTGTTGGGAATCTTAAGAAAATGAACATGTTTTATTCCTTAATTTTATACGTTAAACCTTTAAAACCAGAATTAAGAGAAATTTATCAAATTCCTCTTAATGTACAAGATGGTCCAAGAAACTCAATATTGCCAAACAGAAAAAAGAAAATTTATTTAGTAAAGGGATTTAATCAGTCTTTAATAATGGACTTTTTAGTTTTTATAGTGATTCGTTCTAGGATGCACTAGATAATTGACTAGCGCTACATCGTGATTCAAGTTAAATTTTTTAATATAAAAAAATATTTAAACATTATTAATATATTTTTAAACAACAAGTAAAATCTTAATCATTAACTTTAAATTTGATCCATATATCTAACAAAATTACGCGTAAATAATACTAAAAATGAATCTTAACGCTATCTAAAGACTAAGTTGTGAATTTAAAAAATAAGCGTAGACAAAAATATTTAATCATGTGCAACAAGAAGTCCTTTAATTTTTCTAACTTAATTAAATAACACAAATATTTTTATAAGAAGAGTAATAATCTAAATTCTATTGAAATTAAATAATTTTTTTAGTAAAAGTCTTATTTTTCTTATTTATATATTTAATTTTAAAATATATATATAACATTTTTTCTATGTTGTTTATTTAATAATAAAAAAAGGCATGTAGAATACATATAAAAAAATCAAGATAATCTAAAATAAGGATAAAAAGATTTTTATCTTGTAATTGTGCCTTTTTTATTAAAAACAAACTTTCACCAAAACATCTTTTCCTTAGACAACATTGTCTCATCATTCCAAAAACAAGTGTCAATTCAAAGAATTATAAAAAAAAGTTTCATCAAAACATCTTTTTCTTAGACAACATTCTCTTGTCATTCCAAAACAAGTTTCAATTCAAAAAAAATACCACCCTAATATTTTTCATTCGAGTGTATAAAAAAAACATGATAACAAGACAACACTTAGAATATTATTAGAAGGAACAATTTGAAAATATCATTAAACCTGACTTAGAAAATGTCATTAAACTTGACTTAGAAAATGTCATTAAACCTAACTTAGTTGGTCATTGTTAAAATTTTATGACCCGAATCCTTACATAGATTAGATTTCAAATTAAATTATAAAGAAGTTGGTCTCGTATAATCAAATTGACTTGAAAGGTCTAAAAATAACCTAAAATATTAGAAATAACATGACTTGATTTCAAAACAAAAAATCAAGACACCATTTTTTTTCTCTCTCTCTTAATATTGAGGTGGAGACATGTTAGTTCTATTAGGATTAACTTGTTAAATTGATGTTCTAGATTCTAAACCTGATTGGTTCAATAAGTTTATTTTTTAAAAATATTTTTATTTAATTATATAAGAACAAAAAGTAGTGACCTTGCAAAGAACCCAAATAAAATAATTTATTATTATTATTATTATTATAAGTTGTAAAAATTAAATGAAATTCAACAAAATAATATCTAAAAACATTCTTAATTAATCTACCTAAGAATTTAAAAGTAATTATATATATATATATATATATAATTTCAAATTATTTAATTTATAAGAAATTAAATAAATAAAAAAAGGGAAAAAACAACCCAGAAGTCTGAGCCTATGTTGCCTAGTGCGCATGGGTCTTTAAAAATAAGCCCAAATGTATGGGCTTGCCAGCCGAAGCGTGCATATATGGATTATTAATTTTCTTTTCCTTTTCAAAACAGGTGAACAATGTGTTGTCTGCTACCCATGATCCAAATACCATATAAGTGGGTGGAAAATTAGGTTATGCCATTTTTTTACTCCAAAACCTAATTTCTAACATATTTTTATATAAAAACACCTAAAATAAATAATCTTACAACCTCAAGATACTAATATCCCAAATTAAAAAAAAAACCTCCATTATTCATTTAAAAATACAAAATCAAGCCTATAAAAACCCTCTCTCAACCTTGATTTACTTTTTCAGACGATACAGAAACTCAAAAACACCTTAATAACACTCATCTCATAAAAAGAAACATTTTGATACTAAATTTGACCATTTTTATGTATAGAATCAGAACAGCCAACTCTTTCTATCTCATTCGTTATGGTTCGTTATGGTCCAATGACTTTCTTTCTAATCTAGAGACTAAAATAAAAATTAAATGAAGTTCTGGATCAAATCGTATAATTTCAAACTAAAAACATCAAAATTTATTTTGGAAAGAATCTTGAGTTTAAAAGCGCTGACACAATAATTTTTTTTAAGAAAGGGATGTCATTTCATCAAATTTTTAATTTCGGTCCTTTCGTTTTTAATTTTTCTCAAACAATAAAATTAAATTCTTTTTTTTTAAATAAAAATCCAACCTAATATCATAATTTTTTTTTTAAGAATGCAATAACCTGAAAAGAAAGTAATACAAACCAAATTATAAAGTCGAATCACCAATCAACGCAATGTGAAAGGATGAATTTGAAAAAAAAATTAATGGCAAAAAAAGAGAAGAAATTAAGGACCCAAAAAATAGATCTATTATATTTTAAAATAAAGAGTTGTCATTTTAATTACCACACTTTCAATTTTGATCTCTTCATTTATAATCTTCACAAATAATCAAACCAAATTATTATTAGCAAAATAAAAATCAACTCAATACCGAGATTTTTTTAAAGATCATGAAATATTGAAAAAAAAAAGTATAAAATAAACCATGAAATCTAATTTGAAATTAATAAAATATAAAATGATCAAATTGAGGAAAAAATAATTGAAAAAATATTGAAAGATAAAGAAAGATCATTGTGTGAATAAACGGTGATTTTTCTCATAATGCACAGTAAAACAATGAGTGATTTTAGTTTTAGTTTTAGTCTTTTAGTTTTAATCAGAGTTGTGCTATATAGCTGATACATATTCTTTCTCTATCCACTACAAAATTCATTGCGTCTTAAAGACTGAGTCGTCATAATGGGGTGTGCTTGAAATTAGAACTGAAAGTTTTCAAACTTACATGATGTTCCGCTGAAGTGAAATTTTATTTTTCCTTCATAGCCATAGGTATAAATAAATTATATAATATGTTATATGTGTGATTGTGATTGGTTTTTTTTTTTATGTTAGTCGTTGTTAAATAATAATATAAATTATATTTAGAGTTGAATTGTATAACTTAAGCTTTTATGTTGAATTATTTATTTAACATGGTATTAGAGCTTTTATTATTAAGCGGTTATGAATTCAAATTTTATTATTTTTATTTATTTGATAAAAATTAAATATAAGGTAGTGTTAATTTATATAAATTTTAATTCCAAACTAAAAGTATTTTTATTAAAAAGAATATATGAGAGAATAATATTAGGATACGTGATGATTTTCTTTATCTAACTCCTGATCCTAACAAGAAAAGACACGTAAGTGAGATGGACTCCTTCATTCATTCCAACAAGAAGACGATTGGTTTTAGGATAGAAATGAAGGCTATGGAAGGCAAAAAAAGAAGTATCATCATCAAATTGATTGACAAGTGCAAGATTCGTGGTATTGTTCAAATAATCCAGTCCACGTGAAAAGGCTTTTTGACTCAGAAAAGGATTGCTGTGCCCTCGTCAACTTGAGATGCATTAAACTCTCAATTATGGGGCCAGAGACTACAAAAGAACCATTACTAGCAGTTACCAGTCAAGGCTGGAGGATCCATGACTAGATTGAGAGCATTGAGCGCTGCTTGGGATCGGAGACTTTGAGCGCATGCATTCTAAACCAGAGCAAGGATTTTCACACTGGCTCCGGCAAGTCTTTGCATCACCTCGTTGAGCTTTCTCGTTTGGATACAATTTACAGTCAATGAATCAATCAATGCCTTGATATTTGGAGAGGGCAGAGGGCACAAATAAGGTAGTCCTTGACAAATCGGTGTGGTTGACATTGTAAAATTCCCATGGCAACATGTACAAGCAAACTTATATTGAAGGTTGTCTGGAATTATGTTCTAAATGAAATATTTAAAAATTTTAAATTTTTTATGTTTTATAATATTTTGGCTTTTAGCAAAAATTACTTTTAAAAAATAATATATATATTATTTTAAAACTATATATATATTAAAAAATAACTATTATCATATTCTTAAACACCCTTTTATTAATCATTAATCACAATGCAGACAGCCATTTAGGTGGGACCAATGTGTCTGGCATATATGATAAAAGCCACGTTCGGTGAAAAAGAAAACCGAGTGAAATTCAAGTTGACTTCGCAAGTATGTATAAACTTGGTGATTGATTCTCATAATCAACTCTTCGGGAAAGTTAATGCTATTTCATTCGTGATGGGTAGCCCTAACAAATGAATCCAACATGATACTAACCAATTGGTGGCGGTTATTATTTAAGAAACTCGTCGAACGATTTCAACGAACTTCATTCTACATGCTCGGAATACATTGATTTCTAAGACAGTCATACAGTATTACAAACACTCCATTCCTTATTATATAGACCAATAAGACATGGTTTTTTTTTTTAAACGGTTTGATATGCTTGTGTTAAAAATATTTTTTTAAATAAAAAACAATTACTTCTACATTTCCAAACATCCAGGATAATCGCCGCTGTTCATGTTCTTAATTTCTTTACATTTGGCCACCCAAAAATTTGAACATCGAATGTGGTTTATGCCATCTCAGCTAATGGTCGGTTATTGTAATCCACCATAAAACCTTGTATCTACCTAATATACATCAGAAGGCAAGAGGTACAAGACATATATATATGCAAGCACGGAGCTCTCCCGCAGTGGGTCTCCATCCCCATACCCATTCCTCTTTCAAGGGTCCTGCACGTATACTTTCAGCCATCATACACCCAATGAGAGACACGGGAACGACAACTTCCACCTCTCTAGCTCTTGGTGCTCTACTCCCATGTTTAAATCATGCAAATTGGATTTGTAAGTTTACCCGTGGGGGATAATTCGGATTCAACCAAAGAGCTTCACCAGTATCCCTGTGCTTAAAGTCTGGGGACCTTGAGTTTTTCTTATTGTTCCTGTAATCCCACCATTCATGATGGCTGGTGAAGAATCCTTGCCACAAGTAAAGGTTTTTGTGCCTTTCCTCTTCACAATGTTCTCCCATTTTCCTATAAAGCAATTGAACTTTTCTTTTGATCCATGGTGGTTCATTTGGACTCAACCAAAGAGCACAACCACTAATCCTGTGCTTAAAGTCGGGTAACTCCGATTTTTCTTGTTATCCCACCACCCAAGCAGACTGCTGAAAAGCGCTTTCCATAAGCAAAGGTGGGTTTTGTCCTTTCCCATGCCAATTTCAGCTGAATTTGTTATAAAGAAATTTAAAGAAATAAGCATGGGAGTAGTGAACAAAATATAAAAAAAACAATAAACCAATGCTAAATCAATCACTGCTATCAATCATATAAAAAACCATGGCCCAATCAAACAGTATGACTTTCTTTGCCTGCCAGTAAACAGCATTCTTGATCCCCACACACCCAGGCAGTCATATCTGGCAACTTTATGATGAGCTAATAATAGATTCCAAGATTTTAAGCGACATGCACCTGAACATGCCAAAGATTTGGAAGTCCTATATTGAGAAACAACCCACCTAAACCATCTCTTATGTTAATTGAACTATGAGCCATTCATGATAACCTACAACACAGCGTATTGTCCAGGAGCCAGGTGAACGAGAGATGGGCACTTAATTGAAAATAAACTTCAACAGGTAAAAGAAAAACGGATACCTCCTGAATGTGGCTCCATGGATTTTTGGCAGGCACCTGATTCTGGTTCCTTAAATTTTTGGCAGGTCCCTGACTCTGATTCCTCAGGGAGAGTTTCGACAGGCTTCAACTCTGATTCCTCAGGGAGGGTTTCAACAGGCTTCCAACTCTGATTCCTCCTGGTTTTGGCAGGTTTCAAACTTTGACTACTCAGGGCTTTGGCAGCCTGGCCGATGATCATGTTGTGCAATCTAATGCAATCCATTCGCAATTATCTATAGAAACAAACTAATGCCTTGTTTGTTTCAGGAATTCATTTTTCTGGAAACCATTTTCCGCACTTTCTCATGTTTGGTAAACATAAGGAAAATTTGTCAAAGAAAAAAAAAGAAGCTTTACGGCAGGAAAGTATTTTCCTTTCCTTATTCTAAGGAGAACACTTTCCTTTTCTTTATTGACAAAACGTGCACTGTCCCAAAATACAAATCCCTAAACTCTCTCTCTCCCAAATAATTTACGCAGATCAATTGGAAGCATCTCTCAGCTTTCTTCCAGGTAATTTTTTTTCCTCAAATGTCTTTATTTATCTTATGTTTTCATCCTTTTTATTTTTAATCTGTTGTAATAATAATGGCATTGTGATATATTTGCTGCGTTTTTTTCCTTGTTTATCTTGTTAATTTTACTGCAACCCATGCTCCCACGCTCTGTGTAAACCCAAACCCCTGGGAAGGCAACCCATTCAACCACAGCAAACCCAAACCCCTGGAAAAAATCAACCACAACAAACTCAAAATTTTTCACAGAAACCAAACACAGACCCATACACAAACACGGCAAACTCCAGATAATCACCATTCCTTCGTTTCACCACTGTTGCTATCACAGCAAACTCAAAGAATCACCATTCTTTCATTAAGCTGAAGGCGCCCTTCGGCCCCGTTTCCTTCCCTACCAATCCACCTATTCGCCAAGCAACTCATACACAGAAAACCAAAACCCCTGCATTTTTCCCAGAAACCAAACACACCAAACCCATAAACAGTAAACCCAAACCCATTTTTCCCATGCTATGCTTTTTTCACAGAAATCGAGTTTGTTTTGTTTGGTTTCTGTGAAAAAAACACAGCAAACCCATGCTCTGTTTCTCTTTTTGTTTAATCAAAAACATATGCTTTCAATTCCCCTCCATCTCTTCATCTTTCTCTCATTTTCTTCAATTGCTTCTCTTCCAGTAGAACCTGACCCACCCGATGTGATTTTCCTTCTCTGTTGATGATATGCGTTTACTGTGCTTTGTGCGTTTCTTGTGCTTTTTGGGCGTGACGTGTGTGCGTTGATGATGATGCACAGTGATGTGTGCGTTGATGATGATGCACAGTGATGAAAGGAGAATTGGTTTGGGTAGAAATCTTGACTGTGAAATATTATACTCGTTGATGTTGGGTAGAAATATTAGACAGTGGTTTCTTGGTGGTTAAGTCAGGTGAAGATGTGAGTTCCAAGCCTGATAATTTAATTGAAACATATTTTAGTGAAGAGTATATAGTTAAGTCTAAATCAACGGTTGATGATATTGCACAGTAGTGAAAGGAGAATTGGTTTGGGTAGAAATATTAGACAGTGAAATATTATGTGCGTTGATGATGATGATTATACACAGTTATAAAAAAACTGAAATGGTTTGGGTAGAAAACATGAGTCCGTTAAATAATTATATACATAATTCATTAATAAATTATTGTATTGTTTGTTTTGGGATACATAATTCATTATATAATTATTTTTTTTAAGGCATTGTTTGTGTTGGGAATCAGTTTCTTTGGTTGTTCCTTTTAAAATCTAAGTGTACATTACTCCATCTTTACCTTATTATTAATACAACTAGAAGACATGGGGTCGGCGCATGGGCTTCCATCGGGTCTTTTTGTCTGGTTTTTTTTTCAAACATGTGATTTTTTTAACTGGTTATTTAGGTTTTTTTATTTAATCTTTTAATATAAAAGTTTTATTTTTTTAGGGTTTTTTGTTTTATTTTTTTTTCAATTTTATCCTTTATCAATATTGTGTTGATAGTAAATCATTTTTGTATTTATTATTATATAATAAAAACTTTTTACCTTTTTTTTTCTTTTAATTCTATCCCTTAATATGATGTTTTTAATTTCATTGTGTTTATTTGACTTTTTTTTTATCTTTTTTTTTAATTTTATTTTTAATATGAAATCGATTTTTTTTTAAACATACCCAGTAAAAAAAATCATGTTGAAACAATTATTACATGATTTAATTTAAATGTAAACTAAAACTAAAATTTAATAATAATGCTAAAAAGTTTTAAGAATCTAAATATTATTTTTTAAGTTTTTTTTTTTCAAGCCGCTACTTGAGCGCGATCAATACCTAGCTGCCTCTAGCCTCTATTTCTATAAGTAAGCATAAATCATTAATAATTCCACGCAGTTTTCAAAAATTTAAATGACATATCCAAGCAAACTATTATAATTCAAATGGGGTACCTTATAACTGGACTTTGGATTTCCATTGCTAGAAACCTTGAAGTAAGACTCCAAATGGCCCGAGACATATGTGTGATCATTTGGCTTTAGATGTTGAAAGCACAATTTCGCCATATCGTCCCACGTCTCCACTTGAATCCTGTTCAAAAAAACCTAAAACTCTTAGTGGCGGAGACGCAAAAAATTGCTTAATAACGAGCCTTCTTTAAGCTGACCTGAACCAGCGATTTGAATCATGGGGATTTCTTGCATAGAGCAGAGTGTAACAGACAAAGTCACCGCCCATATTTCTGAGAATTATCGGGTACCGATCCACAGTACTGATAAAACTAACCAAATTCGGTGTACGGTAGACGCCCAACTTCGGCCTTCTACGGTAGAAGGCCGCTGGCTTGAGAGAGTGTGTCCATAAACTGCGTTGCCATCGTTTTCTTCGAATTCGTCTTCATCTGTAGGGAAATTCGAGAAACTAGGGGGACAGGTTCCTATTAAGAATCCGATACGGCACGGCTTAATCATGCATTCGAAGTGATACGGCACGGCTTAACCATGCATTCAGAGTGTGGTTAGAGGTATTAGGTGATGTATTGTTGCTAGATGGGGGTTTTTTTGGCGGTGAATAGAGGATTTTCTGGCGGGGTGAGGGAGGAGTTTGGCGGGGCTTGGAGGGAGGAGAGTCTGATTGAAAAACCCTATAATTTGAGGAGGAAGAGGGCGGGCTACGGTTTAGGGCCTTTGGAGGTTTTGGGTTAAAGGCCGGTTGCTGAAGGCCTAAATTTAGCGAGAACTGATGGGCAATTATAGGCCTGCACGAGACCGAAATCTAAGTTGCTTTCGGTTAAACCCAGTTCTGTTGTTCTTTCCTCCTTTTCTTTTCTTTCTTTGTTTTCTTTATTTATTTTTTTATGTCTACGGAAAATATTTTGAAAATAGATTTGATTAAACCTAAACTGAGTGTTATAGTTAATTATTTATTTCAAACCTAACTTTGAAATTTTAACTGCCAAAACCATTAACACGGAGAATAATAGTCAAACCTGAAGCACGTTTTACAGTTAATATATTTTGATGCTAATATAATAAATTTCTTGCAGAAAAATATTATTTTTATATTTTTTTTTTAACACGAACATCTCGTTTTCTTGAAAAAATATTTAAATTTTCTATGAATGGAAATTATATATTAACTCACACAGTGGACATACTCAGTCAACTTATGGATGCAACTTTTGCAAGATAAGAGAACGAGTCAAAATAGTCTAGGTCTCCTGTTGCTTAAATCTTTAGCAATAAACCTAACTTTGTATTTTTCTGTGGTTCCATCTTATTTAAATTTCTTTCCATGATTCATTTACATCCCATAGTTTTATGACTTAATAGTAAGAAACTATTTGGGAACGTGGTGTAAACCGCGTTCCCAAACAATTAAATTTTTTTTTTGTTAAAATTTAATATATTTTATATATTTTGAATTGTTTTGATGTGCTGATATAGAAAATGAAAAAATATTATTGATATGCATTTGGACACGAAATTAAACAATTAAAATTTTTTTTATTAAAATTTAATATATTTTATATGTTTTGAATTGTTTTGATGTGCTGATATAGAAAATAAAAAAATATTATTGATATGCATTTCGACACAAAAAATCATTTAAAAAACAACTATAACTACACTGCCAAACACACTCGACTAATGCCTTTTAAGTTTTATTGAAAATTAGCGACTCCATCTCATCATTTTCAGTCTCTTTTCAAAGAATAGTCTTAGGTGAAGATAAGGATTCTTGTGAGGTTATAGGTTTTTTTTCTTTCTTTCTCACCACTACAAAACATAAAAATCAGGGCCAGAGTCTTTTCCAACTTTAACTCCTTTCTTCTCAATTCAAAGTTGTTTCTTCTAATAAAAGAGGTATAGAGCGACTACGTTTTAAGAGAATATTCTATCAATTTACGAAGAAGACAATATCAACTACACAAAATTGAAGTTGGGTGCCTCCGATTTCCTACTAAAGAGTAAGAATTACTGTTTCATAACTAATTCAATGATAAATATAACGACTTAAATTAAACCAACTACAAATATAATGTCAAGAGCTAAACTAGCTAAACTAATATTTGAAATTAGACCTTTTTTGCAGTAACTTGAAATATTTACATTTACAGTACTTTTGTCTGCACTTTACATCGGGGTTGAATTATTTTTTTGTGTAAAAAATGATATTCAAGTTCTAAAACAGAGTAAAAAAAAGACATAAAAAATAAATCATGATAAATCTGTAACCACTTTAATTAGGGCTGAACCAACCCGAGATATCCTGTCATACCCGACCTCAGATCATGTAATTGATAACTCGATAAAAAATTAAAGAGAATTACAAAGCCCTTTTCTCTATGAAAAGAATCGTGTTAACGTTTCAAACTCGTGACCTGAGTCATTAGACTCAAAGTACCAAATCTAGAAAAAAA
>Ga0325401_1002534_pt1 | contig 16293 bp, 9 predicted proteins | sample PopdelMetagenome_FD_205666 | JGI IMG/M metagenome (GOLD analysis project Ga0325401, IMG submission 205666) | Populus deltoides microbial communities from Bellville, Georgia, United States - Xylem-PdKOR-R2 | ecosystem: Host-associated > Plants > Phyllosphere > Stem > Wood/Secondary xylem | place...
TTACTTAGTCTCTTTTCTTGTTTTTTTACCCTTAATTCTTGGTTCTTCATGGGCTTTCATTCAATTTAAATTCAAATAAAGTTTAATTTAGTTTTTTCATGGATAAATTAATAATTAAATTTAAAACAACAAAGAAAAATAAAAAGAAAAGCTATGCATACAAACAACTAAAAAGAATATCAAACAAATTAAATTATCGATTAGAAGATAAATTACAACTGATACAAATTGTTTTTCAGTATTGATGCACAAATATTAAATCTAAGTTAATGTTTTTCATATACAAAAAGCAAGTGCGTTGTGTGTGCAGAGAAGGAAGGGTGTTGAGATAATGTTTGGTCAAAGAGATAGGAATAAAGAGAAATAAATTAATTTTTAGGATAAATTTGAAGTGAATCTTTGTTTTTTTTAAAACATGTGATACAGAGACGATATGTCCTCGAAGATAATATATATTTTTTTAAAATATTTTTATATTTTTATAAAAAACTTTTAATTATTCAGATATGTAAAGATAAAAATAGTTATTATCATAATTTTAAAATCCAATCTGGGGATTAATCCGAAACAAAGCCTGTGTTACTGGTTGAGGCCGAGTCAAGTGTTGGGTTGACCCGAGTTAGCGTAAAAATAAAAATGATTATTATTATAATTTTAAAACCTGATTCAGGCATCAATCTGGGTTAAGGTCTGGCTCATGAGTGGGGTTGACCATTAACCCTGATCAAAGTAATGATAAAACTGGTTATTTAAATTGACTCGTGGGTTAACCTGATATAAGGCTTAGGTCACATGTCAGGAGGGTCAACCTAGGTTGACTCGGGTCAATATAAAATAAAAATTATTTATTATCATAATTTTAAAACCTGATATAAGGCCCGGGAAACGGATTAAGAATGTCAATCTGGGTTGACATGGTCAATGTAATGAAAAAATTTGTTATTATCACAGTTTAAATTCTGACTTGAGAGTCAACCAAGGCAAGGCCCAAGTCACAAGTTGGAAAGGTCAGCACGGATTGATCGAGTCAATGTATAGATAAAAATAATTATTATCATAATTTTAAAACTCTTACCAGGAGTCGATCAGAAGCAAGGTTCAGATGATGGTTCAGGAGAGTCATCCTGGCTGACCCGAATTAAAAAAAATCACAACAACCTTGTTTTAACTAATTTTTTTTTTCAAAAAAGTCAACGGGTTTTTAACATGTGTTTTATTCTAGGTTGAATTGGGATTTTTACTGGGTCAAGTAAAGTTAATCCTTCCTCTATTTTTTTTTAAATTCGGATCGATCCAGACCCCGAGTCAACCTGTCAAGTCAGTCCTAGTTTTATAACTAGGGTTATTCTAATTTTAATTTCAACACTCAATATAAACTAAAGTTAAAAAAAAACATTTAATTACTTTTAAAAATTATAAGTCTGGCAATAATATATATTAGGGGTAAAATATACTTTTTCATATTTTATTTTATTTTATCCACCATAATCAAACAAGATACAAAGACAATTACTTTATCGTGTACATCACTATAGAACATAATTTTCTTTCTTATCTCATCTGTCTTTATTGTCTTCGTCTCTTCTGTTCTAAAATAGTAACTAAACGCTACCTAGAGGTCTTGGAAAGAAGAAAGAAATAATTTCTTATTAAATGTTAACTAGGATTTTTTGAGATTAATTTCTCATTCATCTATAATTAGTTTTAGATCTTTTCTATTTTATATTATATTACTCATGTTGAAGAATATTTTTCAACAAAATCTTAACTTAAAAACGGATGAATCCCACTTTTATGACTTACATGTACCCAATAACTATATTTAAAATTCTAATATTTTTTCAACATCAACTTAGTCTTTCCTCATGTTTATGGGTTGTATTGAAGGATTACAAAGGAGGTAAGAAATCTAAGACTAAGATTATTTTTTTTGAATAAATATTCTTTGTTTACTTTGTAAAGAAAAAAAGTATTAAACTAGATTAGCTAGTGAGCAAGGTTAGTTTATCATAACAAAAGCATTCTAATTAAATTGAATATCGAAGATTAAACTAGAGAGCATAAAGGTTTAAATAAAAGCGTGTAAAATATATGTGTTATGTAAACATGCAATCAAAACTAAAATCATATAAAGATTCTATCAAGCATACTAAGCATATATATCCAAAGAAGCATAGGATACGTTAACACAATCCTAAATTGCATAATAATGTTTTTATTGAAATTAAAAGGGGTACTTGCTAAATCACTCTAAAACAAATCAATTATTGTTGTTGTTAATGATGAATCCTTTGTTCTTAAGACTTTATTTCTCACCAGCTGGTGCAAAGGATTATTTGCAATAAGCCTCATAAGATTTCATCACCCCCATCTTGTTTATATGCACTTTTAAACAAGGTCATTGAACTAAGAAAATATGACTCTGAGTATCTAAACAAGACCAAACCTAAACTTTATATTTAGAAGAAAAATAAAGTTCAAAACAAAGGAGAAAATACTAAAAATTAAGGTGAAGAAGAGAGTAAAAATCTACGAAAACAGTGCATAAAACTCTTCCTATAAGTGAATTTTAGAACAAAAACTTATATGAATTAATTCTGATTAATATTGAAATAAATTCCCTTCATAATTAGCTCTAATTACCTATCATAATATCAAAATTAATCATGACAATATTTTGTTTTAAAGAGCTGCAAAAATTGTCCAAGTTTATAAAGAACCAGTTCTAGAAAAAGAAACTAAAGAAACTAATTAGACTTATTCCATGACCTATATAAGATAATGTGTTGGAGAAAATAATCATTTATGGACCAGACCTAATTCCAAAATTAAGTTGGAGAAAAAATTAATTTTTTATAGCTTAAAAAATTATTTTATAGTAAACTCAAACCCAAATAGATGGGTGGCCTAACCTAAAACCTAAGGCTTAAGCACAAGTCATATCAAACTGCAAACGTATGCTTATGTGTGGGTTTTATCCCAAAGCTCACTTTGTTTAGGTTTTCTCCCCTCTAAAATCTTAGCTAGAAAAAAAAAAGAATGATCTTAATTTTAACAAATAGTGGTGCGGGCACCTCCTAGGATCATATTTGAATGCTTGACAACTTGACCTAACAAGACCCTTCCTTGGAGAACCGAAGTTATAAGCAATCAACCCCACCATATGTCTATAAAGAGACGCAAACAAGTAATATGAAATCATAATGAAGTTGATCACTCATTCAAAGAGTTTGTATGTTCATTCATGAACTTAGTATGAGAATCACTCAACCACACAAAAGATAACAAAAATTCTAATTTCCTTATTAAAGATAGTCTAACCTCAAAAGGTCTCTCAGAAAGAATATTTACACTAGAAAGAATCTAAAGTTTAATAGGATATACCTAAAAGATATGTATAAACCTAATAAATAATAATTTAATGAACCGAAATTTAAATAAAGACCTTAATATCTCTAAAAGGCCAAATAATAACTAAAAAGATAAATAAAATAATATCTCAACTAATTTAAATAAGATTAAAGTTGTTTTCGTAATTTGTTAACATAATCGAATTTCAGCCCAACTTCAAACACATGGTTCTCAACTATATATGGATTGTGACCTTACCCACAGTTTATGATCTTCTTTTTTTTGCTATAGTGAGGCCTTTTTAATAGTGGTTGCCTTTTTTCATGATAAATTCCTTTCTTTATATGTATTTTTAGTAGATTCTAACAATAGGATTTTGTTGCGATGTCGCGGTCGCATAAATTAATTACCCTATCTTAAAACACAACACACAAGATAGTATAGAGTAAGCAAGGGGTCGATCCACGAGGAAGATTCAAGTCAGATTTTTATGCTAGATGATATGCAATTTGAGGGGGGGGTTTGGACATTATCTAGGCTAAAGCAAAAGAAAACAGAAAACTTTCAAACAAAATTTAATAAAATCAAAAAATTATCAAGAGAACAAACCTTGGTCACAAGCAAACATCCACCTACGGAAATCAGAACTGGTAATGGAAACGAAACATCAATTTATATTCTGAATATTTATCTCTTTTTAACATTGGTTAGTTAACGGATCCACCATATAACTAACCCTAACCATCAAACAATCACAGTGTCCGCACTAGTAATTTAATTCAATGGCAGGCTTAAGAACTAAATAAGTTGATTAATCAAGAAAACATAAGTGTCCGCAGTCTATGTTTGATTTGATTGAATGTTCTCCCTAAGATTAATAACGTAGATCCGCCATAATTATTAAACTCAGTTGCTTCACAAGTTCATATACCACAACTCCGGTTTTGATATCAAACTTAGTAATAGATTGTCTACAATAATAAGTTAGAGTCCGCTCTAGCAATTAAAATAAACAATCATAGGAAAAATAATCATAGGAGAATAAACATATTCATCATATAAAATAAAAAGAAAAGGTTAAATAAATCTCATAGTTCTTGAAATCTGAAGGTTTTTGTGTCCTTGTAACCAAGAAAATGAATTTAGCCTTGCATGTTTGTTGAACAACTAATAAAAAAGAAGGAAGAATGCATAATTTAGGGTTTTTTAGAGGACGGGGTTGTTTTTCTCCTATTGGCTAGCTGCCCCCTTCTTTTAAAACATAGACAAAACACTAGTTAAATGTGGGTGAAACTATCGAATAATATGGTTGCATCAAATACCCCCACACTTAGCTCTTGCTCGTCCTCAAGAAAGGATAGGTAAAATCAAATTGAAGTTAAATAAAATAAAATTACTATGACTAATCTTCTAATCTCCTAATCTCCTATCAATATCCAAGAATATATGTATTATAAACAAGAACACAATTAAGAAGGATAAAGAGTATAAATTTTCATGAATTTATTTACATGCAAACTTCAAAACTCAATTAATTGTTGGGATTTAAATGAAATCTATGCCATGCTAAAGTGATAGATTTTCTCATTGATATACACTCCAACACTCACGTGTTTAAGACTTATGTGTTTAAATCTCTCAAATTCAATCAATGAATATGTTCTACCATAAGCTTGCTCTTCAATCTCATCTCCATTACTAACATATTACAAACAATGTATGAATCAAAAGGTTTTATTTTCTGGTTGTAATGGGGCTAAGGTTAAGGTGAGGTAAAAGAGAGTAAAAGAAAAGGTTCAAATCAAAGAAAGTAGAGCATTCTGAAAAATGATATTTCAAACAAGATATTCCATCAAAGCACATAAATTTTCCATCTTTAATCACCAATGCTGAACTTCTTTTGATTTCAAGCTTTTTCAACATAAAATCTTAAAAACATAAAGGAACACTTTTTTTTTTTTTTTACCTTTGACAACTTTGCCTATCTTTTCATCAAGCATCACTTCTTCTTTCTTTTCACATAATTTTCAACCATAATTTCATGAGATATCATAAGTATATGCTCTGCTAATCCTTGGCCAGGGGAAAAGGAAAATATATAAAAAGTTAAGGCTTATACATGGATAAAGCAAAGAAAAGATAAACAAGCTCAAAAGGGGTTTACTAAGGATAATTTGCTTTAGGTTGGCTTTTTGGCTCAAGTGGTTAAAATTTCTAATGCCTTTATCATCGTCATGTATATATGTAATGCGAATGTAATCTCAACAATATATGAAGCAAGTTCTAGAGATACATATCATTGAAAGAATGCACAATCAAAGAATATAATGTTGAAGGCTCAAAAGCTTGCATTGGTATAATACTATAAAGTCAACATGACATATTCTCAAAGTCAATCCTTAAACCAATTAAACATTAAAACTTGCATGCACACTCATTCATTTGATTTATATCTTCATCTATCTCAACTAATTCTCATATATAATACTCATATTCTCAAAAACCAATGGGAGTTCAAAAGATCAAACATAATTTTATTTTTTTATTTTTTTGAAAAATAACAAAGAAAACCAAAATTAGAAAACCAACATTCTCCCAATATCCCCACACTTAAAACACAACATTATCCTCAATGTTAAAATAAAAAAAAGGAATATAGGAGAATGACAAAAATAAAATAAAATGCAAAAAATAAAATATAAGGGAAAAAGAAAGCAAATCTGTTTTTTTTTCTTTTTTGTGCTGGGTTGCCTTCCAATAAGTGCTTTTGTTTTATGTCATTAGCTCGACATGTTGCATGCTCATTCTTCATAAATTGGTTCAGCTAACTCCACAGAAGCGGTGAGTTCTGCCGTCTAACCTTCATAGAAAGGTTTCAAGCAATGCTCATTGACCTTGAGTGCTTTGTTGGTTTCTAAAATTGTAATTTCAACTACACCATAAGGAAAAACATTAGAAACAATAAAGGGTTCAATCCAACGAGAGCGCAACTTTCCAGGAAAAAGTTTCAAACGTGAATGATAAAGAAGGCCTTTGTCTCCAATATTAAACTCTTTTCTTGTAATCATTCGGTCATGGAGACTCTTAGTTTTTTCTTTGTAAATCCTTGCATTCTCATAAGCATCATTTTGTATTTCTTCCAACGTAATTCCAATATTTTTGGGCACCAAAAGGATAGGAGCCACCAATTCACTGTCCATGATAGCTTGAATGACTCCTGCATCATGGGGAACAGTTTGCAAAGCTTGCAAAGCCAATGCTGATTCATGCATGTTTTAGGGAACACATATATGCCTCTCCATCTCTTCTATCTTTGTAAAATCATAGCCATAGCTCAAAGATACGCTTAATCCATCCTCACTATCAAAATCACAAACTTGTTGCACACACTTATCAACTTGATCATAACATGTGATAGAATAAACATTGTTATAAGGATATGTCATTGCATCATGAAAATTTAATTTAATTTTTTCATCTCCTACCTCCATAGACAAAGTATCCTTACCACAATAAATTTTTGTATTGGCAGTTTTCAAGAATGGTCTCCCAAACAATATAGAAGTGTTGTTTGATGAATCACAAGAATCATGTTCCATATCAAGAATATAAAAATCGCATGGAATGACCAAACTATCAATCTTGGCTAGGACATCTTCTATCACACCAAGTAGATAAACAAAACTACGATCTGTAAGTTGTATTACAATGCTAGTTTTATTTAAAGGCTCAAAACTAAGAGAATCATAAACATGTTTAGGCATAACACTAATGGATGCACTTAAATCGCACAAAGCCCTTTTAAAACTAGCATTACCAATAACACATGGGATAGTAAATGCACCTGAGTCTTTTTGCTTCAAAGGCATATTCTTTTGAACAATAGCAGATACAACTTCACCCATACTTACCATTTCATGACCTTTTAGTTTGAAAGCTCTCTTGGTAGTACACAACTCCTTCAAGAATTTGGCATACTTGGGAATTTGCTTGATAGCATCAAGCAAAGGAATGTTGAGTTCTACTTTCTTGAAAACCTCTAAAATCTCTTTTTTCTTTGTCCTCTTTCTTTGACCTACAGGAACTCACAGGAAAGGGTGGAATTGTTTTAAAATTGGAATTCATTGAGTGAGTTGTTACCTTTGGAGTGTTGGTCGTCAATGTTTCAGTTTGTAGATGAGGAGGATGTTCCTTCTTTGTACTCAATTTAGTTTCTATCTCTTCTTCTTCCTCCATCTCAATTTGTTTCGACCTTTTCTCTTCAAGTTCTTTCCCACTTCGCAGCATGATCACACTAACATTCACTATTGGATTTAATGTTTGGGAGGTTAATTTTCCATTTATTTGTGCTTCCAATTTCCCCACACTTGAAGCTACTTGCCCCATTTGCTTCTCCAAGTTGTGAATACTTGACCTTGTTTCCTGTTGAAAAGACATGATATTTTATTGCAAGGTCACAGTATTAGAAGCCAAAGTTTTCATCATCTCATGAAGATCATCACTGGATGACAACCCCATAACATTGGAGTTTGTGAATAGAGGGGGTTGTCTTGCTTGATAATTCTGTTAGGGCTGAAATCTATGGGGATGGAACTGTCGGCCTTGATTGCCTTGTTGAGGTGGGTTCCCATAACATAAGTTTGGATGATCTCTCCATCCGGGATTGTACGTGTTGGAAAAAGAATTATACTTATGCTGAAGCTGTCCATTGAATGCTCCATCAACTGCATTAGCTTGTTCAATGTAATCTTCTTGCATTGTTAGGCACATATCTGAGGTATGTCCTTGTAAGGAATATATGCTGCAAACTTTCACATGTTGTACATTTCTACAAGCCAAAGAATGCACAAGAGAAGTAAGATCATTAACTTTATTTTCAAGGTTAGAAATACTTACCTCATTTACTCGTTTGTTTGCAAAGTCTCCACCAAATTGTTTCGAGTTGGCTGCCATATTTGAGATCAATTGGCGTGCAGCCTCGGGTGTCTTATCTACCAATGCCCCTCCACTTACAGCATCAATGATACTTCGATCAGTAGGCATCAATCCTTCATAGAAACATTGAATGAGCAGTTGATCGGGTATTTGAAGGTGAGGGCATTGAATGCACAGTTGCTCAAATCTTTCCCAATACTTGGAAAGTGTCTCTTCATAAGATTGTTGAATCCCACATATTTATTTTCTTATGTTGGCAACTCGAGATGCTGGGAAATACTTTTCAAGAAAAATCTTCTTCATGGCATTCCAAGTTCCAATGGAACCTGGGAGAATAGAGAAAAACCATACCTTTGCTGCCCCTTTTAAAGAGAAAGGGAAAGCTTTCAACTTAACTTGTTTTTCATCAACTCCATTCGGTTTCATGCCAACGCAAACCATATGGAACTCCTTGAGATGAGTATGAGGATCTTCACCTGCAAGACCATTAAATGTTGGTAGCAAATATATAAAACCAGATTTGAGCTCAAAGTTTACATTATTGTCGATGTTTATGCACAATGGTTGATTTTTCACGTTAGGAGCAGCAAGCTCCTTGAGTGTTTGTTGTCGTGCAACAGCCATGGTGTTGATGCGAGCTTCATTTCGTAACCTGCGTAAAGTGTTTTCTATTTTAAGATCCACCTGCACTTAACTCTAGTTAGTAGAACGGGTTACAGGTATAAATCATTAAGAAAACACAAAAGAAACTAACCAAGCAAGAGATCAAAAACAATGCAAATTGTATGAAAAACCTACGCTAGAAAACTAAAACTGCTTAAAAACCCTAGAAACAAGAGGAATTTGGTCTCGATAGGATGGGGCTAATGGTGGCCACTAGTCCTGTTTAGAACGCCGTTTCCCTTCAAGAAACAAAAGGCCGATACCTAATTCCACCAAAAAATCTATTTTGAACAATAACGCTGCCGTAAATGAATAGTACCGTAGCAAGCAAAAATTATGTTTCTCTTTTTTTTTTTAAGAAAAATAAATAACAATCACAGCAAATAAAAATAATAGCACAAGAATCAACTAAAATTACTTCCCTAGCAACGACGCAAAAATTTGTTGCGATGTCGCGGTCGCATAAATTAATTACCCTAACTTAAAACACAACACACAAGATAGTATAGAGCAAGCAAGGGGTCGATCCCACAAGAAAGATTCAAGTTAGATTTTTATGCTAGATGATATGCAATTTGAGGGGGGGTTAGGACGTTATCTAGGCTAAAGTAAAAGAAAACAAAAAACTATCAAACAAAATTTAATAAAATCAGAAAATTATCAAGAGAACAAACCTTGGTCACAAGCAAACATCCACCTACGGAAATCAGAACTGATCATGGAAGCAAAACATCAATTTATATTCTGAATATTTATCTCTTCTTAACATTGGTTAGTTAACGGATCCGCCGTATAACTAACCCTAACCATCAAACAATCACAGTGTCCGTACTAGTAATTTAATTCAATGGCAGGCTTAAAAACTAGATAAGTTGATTAATCAAGAAAACATAACTGTCCGCAGTCTATGTTTGATTTGACTGAATGTTCTCCCTAAGATTAATAACGTAGATCCACCACAATTATTAAACTCAGTTGCTTCACAAGTTCATATACCACAACTCCGGTTTTGATATCAAACTTAGTAATAGATTGTCTACAATAATAAGTTAGAGTCTGCTCTACCATTTAAAATAAATAATCATAGGAGAATAAACATATTCATCATATAAACTGAAAAGAAAAGGTTAAATAAATCTCACAGTTCTTGAAATCCGAAGGTTTTTGTGTCCTTGTAACCAAGAAAACGAGTTTAGCCTTGCATGTTTGTTGAATAACTAATAAAAAAGAAGGAAGAATGCATGATTTAAGTAGACTGTTTGCATGTTTAGCCTTGCAGGTTTCTTAGAGGAAGGGGGTGTTTTTCTCCTATTGGCTGGCTGCCCCCCTTCTCTTCTCTCATTCTTTTTATATCTTATAAAACCCTAGTCTCTATTTTACAAAATAATACTCCCTTAAGTAGACTGTTTACATTTAAGTACTTCAATAACTATTTTCCTAAAAAAAAAAGAAATAGCCTTGCATGAAATCTTCAAGCTTTGACTTAGAGGAGCTAAATTGCTGAAATAAAAACTTGGATATCGGTTTAGATGCTTCGGAACGTAATTTGAACTCGTTTCTTCACGAAACCTGTTTGCTGGCAGAATTCAGTTGTCAAATTTGAAAAATCATATCTCCATCATATGATATCTTTTTTGGCTTACGTTTTAAGCATTTATAGAAATTTGAGTCAGGAATCCAACCAAATTGAGTTTGCATCAATTGGACTTCTGTAGCTCCAGATATTGAAGTTGGAATGACCAAAGGTCAACACTAGCAGATTGCGAGATTTGACTTTGAAAGCTGTGATTTTCATGAGCTTTCTTATTTTATTTTCTTGCCTTATATTTCCAGAAAGGTATGGATTTTATCTTTTTAATGCCACTAGAATCACTTCATTTCAACCTTTAGAGCTCACGCTCTGCACAAAAGATCGACTGAAGGTCAAATCTGCCAATTACCTCCAATTTACTCCTTTTTGCATCTTTCATCCAAAAGTGCCTTCAAAACATAAAAAAAAAAAGAATATCAAGGCATTTTATATATAAAATATAGACAAAACATTAGTTAAATGTGGGGGAAACTATCGAATAATATGGTTGCATCATATTTACTTTCAGATCGCAAGGATTATCTTCTTGATTACCTAGACCTAAATTACTTCGATACTTTCAATGCTTACCATAAGCTTTCCTTTCCATGCTTTATTTTTAGAGTGGTACATTCATTGTGCTAGGTAAACCTATGTCTATTCTACTTATCTTTATCTTCAAGTGTAGTTTAAAGATGTTCATTTGATGCTACTTAGTTTTCATTATAAAAAGAGTTGTTCGCTCCACCAATTTTAACTTGCGTTCGAGTTCTCCATGTCATCATTTTGGCTACATGATTACTACATATTCTTTTAAGCTAAATTGTCTCTTTACTAATCTAATTGTGTTCATTTTTGTATTAGTCATCATGAATATCATCTTTAAACAAAATTGCACCCAACTGTTTTAATTATTGATCAATATAGATAGACATGCACCTTTGTTGTCAGAGGTTCTTTCAAACAATAATTCCCTTAAACTTATTTGAATACTTATTTTTATAGTGTCCAATATGAGGCACACTCACATCATCATCACATATTTGTTTTCAAATAGCCTTGCCCTAAGTTGATAAGGAGTATACTCATCATCATCAATCAAAATCTTTTAGATATAAATGCCACCAATATGTATCATCATTATCACAAAATACCCTCTAAATTGATTTGATTTCTCATATTTCACATGGCCAGAATGAGGCACACACGCGTCAACATCATCCTTGCTAATAACTTTCCAAATTTAGTCAATGGCCATTTCTTTTGTTTCAAATTCATTTTTTTTTTAATTTTAGGATCAAACTGTAAATTGTAAGGATTATATTCATTAAATTCTAATTATTGAAATGAAGTATTGAAATGTATATTTGAAAGTATTTTTATAAAAATTATACTTCTTTAGCCGATATTGCTAAACATGTCCCTAAATGTCGTGATGTAGTTTTGGATGTTCTTACTAGAACGAGTGTTGGTTGGGCTTTGTGAGGAAGAATTGTTTATCTCAAAACTTAGCTATGAACAACTCAAACAAATTTCTTGAAAAATAGAGGTTATTTTATAAAGAAAAGATTGGATTATAAAAGTAGATTTTTAGCTTTTAAAAGGAAAGCCTCTTGCTTCATGTTATGTTGAACTTTCTATTTATCATATGACTCAATATCATAAAGAATGTAGTGCATAAACAAGTCGTGATTAATGTTTTTTTGCTTGAAAAATATTTTTCTTCTCTTTACAAAGGCTAGCATCTTTCAACACATACAAGTTTTTTTTTTAATTAAAAATTGCTTTTAAAAGAATGTAATATAGTTTGAGGTTCATGTATACAAAATAATGGATATGCATGAGGCTTAAATGGTCATTAAAGGAAGAAAGACATAGAATCACTTATTTCATACAAAGATTTTTTAGGCTTGTCATGTGGCTTTTATCTTTCTAGCGATTAACCTCATTATGACTTCACTTCTCCAAGTGTTTTGTGCCTTATCATTTGACATTTGATTTTCAAATAAGGTATTTTAGAAAGCTTTTTATTTATTTTGCTTTATTTACAACACTTTTTCCCCTCTTGACATTTTGTTTACTTAGAGAAATTCAAAATCTACCCCTAGTGTGAGGGGTGATTCTAGTCTTGATTCTTATCCAAGGAAAAAAAATTTAGGCTTAAATAGGGACAACAAGGGATAATTTTATATTTATAAAAGGATTACCAAAGATCTTTGTTCATCTCAAATCCAAACTTATTTATGCTGATAAGTTTTGTTAATTAGAAAATCCAAAAGGTTAACCTTAGAGAAGAAGTAGGACGAGTAGGGTAATAACCTATATTTATCACCATTTATATCTTCAAATCATTTGATTCTATTTTGGATACAACTTTATTATTCCAAGAGAGATTTTCATTTTCTGAGGTTTATTGGAAATAAAATGGACATTTTATAACTTAGATAAAGGTAAGAGTGATGTTTTGTAAAAAGGCATTTTAAATTTCAAAAGGTGGGATTTTTCCCTAGTATATGCATGATATATTTTGAAATCCAATCAAATTTTTATAGAAATCTACATTATACTTGTCTAATCATAAATGCAAATAAAATGTTAAAAGTAACTTTCATAAAAACATCTCTTGTTTTTTTAAATAACAATAAGATATAGAAAAAGATACTTCATAAAAGATGTGACACAATCCTAAAACATGTGAAAAATGGACAGTCTAGGATTGCTTATAAGAATTCTTAGATTTTTTCTTCAATGACAGGCATCATATGGCGTAAATACCGAAGTAATTTATTTTTGATGGTCATATATGCTAACTTTTTATGTCCACATTGGTTATCTTGAGTTGGGTCAAAACCCCTAAGAGATAAATTTGGGTACATACAATATTTTTTTTTGTTATGAAAATGAGGTTTATCACCAAATCATTAATGTACTCTAAACGCTAATAGGAAAAGTAATTATCAAGGAAGGAAGTATGTATAAAAGCCATCTCTAGAAATCTTTTGTTACTGAACTTGTACTGGAGAATCTCCTCTACTTAATAGAGATCTTGCAACCACTCTATTATTATTAACTCAAAAGTAACCTTCAACTACTTGCCCTTTACAATCTTTTTCTAAGCCTCTCATGTTGTTCCAGCTATTTTTGTCATTTTTTTGTTTTGTTTTTCCTTGGTATCTGACAATACTTTGACATTTTCCTGTAACTCTTGGAAAGTACATTGTTGTTGTTGTTGTAACTAGGCTAATAGGTCATCTCTCTCATATTCTATTATAGTTGGGGCCTTTTTAAGAGTAGTTAAGTTAGACTCCAACTTCTTTTTCTACCCTCAACACTTCTTACTCTAAATTCAAATCCTTATTATAGGACTCCTATTATGCCTAAATTTTTTCCCTCACATTTTTCATGGTCTAAATCATTGGCTTTATGGTTTTTTATTTGTCAAGTTAGTTGTTTGAGGTACCTAAATTGAGGGGTTTGTTGTATATTTGGAAAACACACAGAATATTATTACTCTAGAGAGGCATCATTTTCCTCCTGGTTATGTGGGGTGAAACTAAAGGGTCATATTTGTACTTGGGGTGAAGGTTGCATGTTTGGAAGGGCTTGTGTCTTCGTATGTATTTGATTTCTTCTAGATGTTTTTTTCCTCATTGAGATTGCTCAAAGTGCTCACTCAAGTAGGCTTGAAATTTTATGACTTCTCCTTTTAGGTTGCCAATTTCTTTATGGTGGTTCATCTTAAATAGAGATCTTTCTTTATGTTATATTTTGTTTTATGTATTTTGTGTGGTGCACATTTAAGAAAAATTGGATCTTAGTAGGGCAACCTAATTTCTCCATTTACTAAAACTATAAAGTAGCATGCAAAGAAATAAATAAAATATGCAAATGGATGAATTGATTATGTATGTTTATTATTTGGGACTACGAGGATGAAATAAATCATATTTTCTTGGAAAGTTTTCATTGAGGGCTAAAAACCTATAGAAACTTTGATCAATGTAGGGGAGGAAAATTATTTGTGATAGAAGTTAACTCAAACATAAACTAGCATTAGACATTAAAAAATAATTAGATGTCTAAAATGTGTAACAAAGTGTCTTTTTATTAATACAAAATAACATATTACAAAGTTTGTCTAATATAGTACAAGCTTTTCTAAAAATTATTGTTCTAAACAATTTTATCTTACTCTTCTTTTTTTAAGTTGATTGACCATTTGCTATAATTTGGGCTATGCCTTTCAATTTTATAGCATAATTTTTGGCATCTTCAGCTTCTACATGGTAATGTATGGTTTTGAAAGCTTAATATTGTTGTTTTTTTTTTCTATTTTCCAACATTTCTCTCATCTATCAAAGTTTGCTTGATTATGTCAAATTCATCTTCCTAGCTAATTAATTCTCCTAAATAGTCATCAAGTTATGTAATTAACCCTGCTTGTTGCTGACATTATTCTTGAAACATCTCTCTTGTCTATTTCATTTTATTTATCTCAATTTAATCTCCATCTACTCATTTCTTGCAATCTTTTCTTTAGCTATGACTATTACTTGTACCATATCTATTATCTTATGATCTTGCTTTTAGGCCCTGATTATAGGACTTTTGTTGTGTTTGGATCTCCTTTTACATATCTTTTATAGTTTAAGTCATAGACTTTAACTATTACCATATCTAGTCATTTGTATTTTTTTGCCATTTGACGATCTATCTAAGTAATCCAAGCATAATTGGATGGGGCATGTTCTCTTGGAGGGTAGAAGTACACCTTATCTAGTTTTGGACAACTCAACAAAGAGTCATACTCCCCGAGGGTGAGATTCATGTCTACTGCATAAAAGGTAAAACATATTTACTTTAAGGCCTCATTTATTTGCAGGAAAGTAGTTTCCTTTCGGAAAGTGAATTCCGGGAAAGTGAATTCTGGAAAAGTATTTTCCGATGTTTGGTAGTATAATGGAAAATGAACTGGAAAACACTTTCCAGTGTTTGGTTATGTTATGGAAAATAAACTGGAAAATAATTTATTAATGAATTAATTTTTTTTCAAATTTATCTAATATATGAAAAATATTAAATATAAATATTTAATTACCTACAATAAAAGAATAAAATCTAAAAAGTATAATGATGAATTTTTTTTTATTATATCTTATATTCATATATAGCTTATTTTATAAAATATAACTATATATGTCATATAATATTATAGAGATATAACCTTGTGAAATTTTTCATAAATAAAACCTATTAATTTTTTTTTCAATTTTAAAAGCTTAAAATATGTTTTTTTTCATATTAAGAAAGCTAAATTAGTTTATGGTTTTAAGATTTTTTTTTAACCAAGTAAGAGTTAGATATTTGGGTTTTTTGATATGAAGATTTTTTTAAAAGATAAATAAATACAAAAATATTTTGATAGATTTTTTTTGGATAAAGATTATTTTTTTTTACAGGTATAGGCAATTAATTAAAAATTAAATTTTATAATTTTTTTAAATAAAATATTTTTATTTAATATCAAAAATTTTAAAAATTAACTCGACACGGATAGTATATTACTACTACTCTTTCTTAATTATAGCAACAAAATTAAGACCTTCTTATGTAATTTCATTACATTCCAAAAATCAAGATTCCAGCTAAGACCCACCATTACAAGCTACTTCTTCTTCAAGCCAGGAACTCAAGAAAGAAAAGCAAGGAACAATCAGAGAATCCAAGAGGAGAAAAAGCTGCCCTACAGCACTCGACAGGATTGAAGAATTCAC
>Ga0325401_1002541_pt1 | contig 16280 bp, 5 predicted proteins | sample PopdelMetagenome_FD_205666 | JGI IMG/M metagenome (GOLD analysis project Ga0325401, IMG submission 205666) | Populus deltoides microbial communities from Bellville, Georgia, United States - Xylem-PdKOR-R2 | ecosystem: Host-associated > Plants > Phyllosphere > Stem > Wood/Secondary xylem | place...
GGAATCGATTCAATCTTTTATCCTTTTTATTTCGTAAATGTGAAAAACAACACGTCTTTTAATTTGCCGGTAGCTGTGCCAGTTTTCGCCGTGGATTTGGCTGAATTTTCTGTAAAGTAAAAAACTGATGTTCAAGTGCTGTTAAAGTATTTTAAAGAAAAGAAAAAATTCATGACTTGATATTATAAAAAAATCAAGAAAAAATATAAACATCAATCTCTAAGATTTTAAATATTTAAGAATGAAAATGAAGGAAAAAAAATTAACAAAAAAAAATTTTAAAAATAAATAACTAATAAATTTAGGTGAGATCACTAAAACTCGTGAGCGACATCATGCGAACAGGATAACTAAATAGAAAACAAAACAAAATTTTTTAACCCTTATAAAAGCCTATCTATGAAAATCGCTTGAATTTTTTCAGAACAAGTTTGCTTGAAACTGACATCGAAATGATTTTTGTGTTTGGAATAACTTTGAAATTCTAAAAATTATCCATAAAAAATAACCAAATTTTCTTTCAAATAATTGAATTCCCAGAGAAAACCCAAATTGAATGCTTGAGGGCATAATTAGGCTGAGGGGCAATAAAAAGACATATAATAAGGTTGACTCCATGATTCCTATTATAAGAAAACACAAAATGTAAGGCAAAGTTGGCGACCTTTAAGATAAAAGTTTGTAGGCAAAGAAATAGGTTGATATCATGTTATTCTTAAAAATCAAGATCACAAGATATGACTTGAATAAATAAGAGCGAAAAAGTTATCAAAACTTATTATAGAGACTCAAACTTTTGAGAAAAAAGAAACTCCATGAAGAAAAGAAGACCACTATTTCTTAGGTAAATACACATACATATTAATCATAATACATTATACTTTGATCTTTGACAAGTGTCTTACCATAAATCACCTTTCGAGCACGCCTTTAGGCACTTATCTTTCATGTAGTGCGTTTTATAACCCTACCTCATTTCGAGTGCACCTTTGAGCCCTCATCCTTCAGATAGTGTGCTTTCTAGCCCTATCTTTTTTCTTTCAAGTGCGTTTTTTAGCCCTCATCTCTCGGGTAGTGTGTTTTCTAACTCTGTCGAGGGCGTCTTTGAGCCCTCATCTCTCGGGTAGTGTGTTTTCTAACCCTGTTTCCTTTCGAGTGTGCCTTTGAGCCCTCATCTCTCAGGTAGTGTGTTTTTTAACCCTACCTCCTTTAGAGTGCGCCTTTAACCCTCAACTCGGGTAGTGTGTTTTCTAACCTCACCTTCTTTCGAGTATGTCTTTGAGCCCTCATCTCCCAGGGAGTGTGTTTTCTAACCTTACCTTCTTTCGAGTGCGTCTTTGAGCCCTCATTTCCCGGGAAGTGTGTTTTATAACCCTACCTCCTTTCGAGTGCGTCTTTGCTCATCTCTCTGATAGTATGTCTTCAAGCCCTATCTGTTTTCCTCTGAGTGCTCTTTCGAGCTCTTATCTCCTAGATAGTGTGCCTTTGAGCCCTATTATACCGTCCCTTTAAGAAATCTCTAGCCAAATTGAAAAAAAATTAAAAGTCGAAGGACCAAATTGAACTTTGGTCAAATCCTTAAATTAAAACCCTAAAAAGTCTAAAACAGCGTTGTTTTGAATAGTAAAAAAAAGGACCAAATGATTTGTCGTCTAGGTACTATTCATCATCTTCTTTTTCTTTCCTGAAAAAACTACTTAGGTGGCTGCTTTTCAGAGGCATTTAATGCTTCATCTTTCAATCAAACCAGACAAACCATACACCACAATGATGACTTGACACATGATCATACCTTGGTATGGTTTTTTTTAGTCGATTAACACCACAACAACCATAACATCGACCCAAAGAGGCTAACTTAAACAGCCTTTAACTGCCAAAATTTGATAGTTTATGATGATCACTTTGAGCCAACGATTAGGATCCTTCCTGTTCGAATCAAGAGCCAAGACTAGTCCCTAAAAGAGATAAAATATCCCTCTTCCAGCCCTATAAAAAGGGGTGGATTCCAGGCATTGAGGGGGAAGAAATCAAGGTGCAAAGTTTGGAAAAACCCAGTCCTTCCCTTAGTTTTTCATCTGCTAGCCTCTTTCTTTTCTCCTCCACCACCACAACTTTAGTTTCTTTAACCACCACCACCTCAGAATCACCATATCCAACAACAATCCAACAACCTTGCAACCTCATTTCCTAATTGGCATCAGGAGCAACCACCGTGAGCTCCTTCTTTTTCCCCTACACAATAATCTTTGTCAACCTCTTTTCCCAGCAACCAAGATAGCCTCTTTTCCCAGCAACCAACATAGCCTCCGTGAGCTACTAGCACCTCCATCCTCCTCACACTGAACCACCCAATACAACCATCAACCAATCATCTTCGTGTCAGGTAATCATTTTCATCCCCCTTGTTTTTCTTATTCTTCTACATGTAAACATGCAAAATGTGAATTATAATTCACATTTTATTATTTACAATACAACTTAGTCATTGAGCTAGGCCAATCATTAAGTTGTGCTAGGCTGGGTTAGGTCCAACCCACTAAAAAAAAAAAGAAAGGCTAGGTTTGTTGGGTCGTCTGTCGACCCGACCCAGCTAGGTCGAGCCTAGATGGCTGGGCTGGGCCCCAGGCCAATATATTTAATAATAATAAAATAGTATTAAACTATATATGATATATTTTTTCAAATTTTCAAAATGACATTTTAAAAATATTTGTGAGCCCCTTGTATGTTTTTCCACCAATTTTGTATAATATCGGGCTATAGACTTACACTGTAAGATACCGATATTAAAAATACTCGGTTTCCTTCAAAACTTCAAAAAAAAATTAAAAATAATTAAAAATAAAATTTCATTTCAAAAAACATAAAAAAATACTTTATTTTTGTGCATACAATCGAATCCTAAAAATTTTCCAAGCATATTTTCATAAAAAAAAAAATCATCTTTCTTATATTTTACAATGTAAAATGGATATCATAATCAGTTTATGATTATTCGTTAGGATTTGAGCAAAATATCAAAAATCATTCACTAATCATTTTGTTCAATTTATATTTAAAATGTTAGGATTAGTTGTAGATTTTAATATTTGGAGGTATAAAATTATATTCTAAAGTATACCATTAGGTATTAAAGATACAAAGTGCAAAATAAATGCTATGCTAAAATTTAGACATTAGAATTATTAGGATTTAACTTGATGAGGTAGAGACTTCCTTACGAATGGAGATCTGTCTTGAACCTTAGACAAGACCAATGAACAAATGCGACTTAGAATAACAATCAAACAATAATACAACTTATCTTAGGTAGGGTGCACTGGAGTGATGCGTCTTCTCCTTGCACAACCAGTCCCTTACCCAAACTCTCGCAGACCATAGGTCTCCTAGTAACTGTAATACTAGGTGGGGACTCTTGAACCTTATAATTATAACTCTATGATTATACCCAAAACTCTTTCCTTTCAACACATCTCAGGAGGCAGATTCGTCATTCTCAATGTCGCGCACCCCCGCAACAATGCATACTAAACTTCACAAACAAACCTACAAATTACTTCAATATATAAAGAGAAACCGAAAATGTATCTCTTTACAAAATCTATAATCAATACATGTTAAGCAACATCTCAAGCATTTATGTGCTGCAACTGTTAATTATTTATTTATCTAAATTATTGCCAGAAAATGGAAATACACAATAAAATAATTTATATCCTTCAAACTTGTTCAAATATTAATGGATTCAACACTCGAAAGAAAAGGAGGTGGTAGGAAAGAAAGGAAATATAAAGACTTGCAAAGCAAAAAAGAAAAAAAAACAAAGGAAGAGTATATTTAGAATCTGTTTGTTTTTACATTCCAAAATTGCTTTTGAAAAAAATTATTATTTTTAATTTTTTTTCTTTACTTCAAATTAATTTTATTTTTTTGTGTTTTTGAATTGTTTTGACTTGTTGATATCAAAATGAATTTAAAAAAACAAACATTATTTCTTTGCATTTCTAAATAAAAAACAACCGCCACTACAATACCAATTAAGTGAAAAACCCCATGAAAGTATAAACACACAATCACAAGTTATCAAAGATTATAAAAACTAATGATAAACTTTAAGTAAAAGAAAATCATTAGAAAACCTATGAATATTGTAGCCCAAAAACCTAAATAGAACAGACTCTAATATCTAAGTTAGTTTTTACATTTCAAAAGCATTTTTGAAAAAAAATAATTTTTTAAATTTTTTTCTTTGCTTCAAACTTTAAGTAAGAGAAAACCTATGAATATTCTGGCATTCATCACTCAAAAACCTAAATAGAATAGATTTTAATATCTATTTTAAGAAGATTTTTTAAAAATAGAAGGAATGATAAAATCATGTAAAGAAGCACAATTATTTGTTTAGTGAGCACTATAATCTTTTCAATGCCATAAAAAACAATGTCAAATACTTAAAAAAAATTATTATGTCCTAACTTATAGAGCAACCAACATCAAACTTAATTACAGATATATCACTATTAAATCTTTGAAACCAATATGTTAAACACTTATAATAGTAATAACATAGTTATCAATGATCTACTTATTTGAATAAAAAAAATATGTCAGCCAAACAACAAAGAACCTATTGAAGAAGCAATTCCATTACAGATAGATGCAGGTCTTCAAAAAAACAAAAAAAAACTTAAGGATAGTGTTGATCTCATGCATCAAATTCCTCTTGAGGGAAAATCAACAATAAAGATAAAATCATATCCTTGTCTAAAGCACTAATAATACATGATAAAAAAAAATCATGTTAACATCAATTCTAATCTTGTCACCTTAGATAACACATAATCTAATTATATATCCAAAAATGAAAACCTAGATGGACTAACAACACAAATATAAAGGCAAACAAACTTCTAAAGAGATTTTCACAAAGAACAAAAAAAAAAAATTATAGTTTTATAGTAAAAATCAATCATCTAAGTAAAGCACGAATAATGATAACAAGCTTGGTGAAGATAGAAGTTAATTGAAAGAAATACATAGAGACCTAGTTTCAAGACCAAATATTTATAACAACATATGACAAAGAATATGACATAAAGGGTTAGAATATAAGAGAAAAGCAATACATTTCCTATTGAGGAATATAAACCAATGCAACAAGCAATAACACAATAAAAAACAAAGCATTTACAAAACCTAAAAAAAGGTCAGAAGATTTATTTATAAGAAAGAGGAAACTAAAATCCCAAGAGACCAAAAACCATACATGTCAGTATAATATAATTCATGATAAACCCAAGAATTTTTATTAGCAATCTAACCAAACCATGAATCAAATCAACAATGACTGACACATCTTTTACTTTCCAAGAAATTGCTAGCATTAAATGCATAAACATTACACCCTACAACCATGAAAAATGCTAGCTTAAGATGTCATTAAAAAAATGACGGCATGAATAGGTGACAAAATGACAATTATTAAGGATAAAACCAAAATCAAATATTAATAAAAAAATATCTCTAGATTACCTATTAATAGAAGGACAAAAAGAAAAAGAAAAGAAAGTCAAAAAAGAAGAAGAATCTGTAAATTGAAAGTCTAAAAAGGATCCACTGAATAATAATATGTGAGTAGATGTGCAATAATTTCATATTTAGTTTTAGGTTTTTGTTATTTTTATTTTTTAATGTTAATTTTTTTCCACTAAGCTATTTTGGTAAAAAAAAAAAACCTCTAGGAAACTTCTAGTAAATGTATAAGAGCATCTACATCCATACTCTTTATTTTCTAGCTAAGTTTTTAGCTAAAATAGCTAAAAAGTCATTTTAGCTAACTCTTTAAAAAAATATGATCACGTCCATGCTATTTACATTAGATAAGCATTCAAGTATATATTATTCATATACATGCTCCTTATTTTTAGCTAAGAAGGAACTTTGAAATCAATCAAAAAATAAAATAGTTGTTATTGTTGGCTGAAAAAGTTTTTCCAATTCAACTCATTTCCAGTTCTTCCAGTTCTGCCTCTAATTCATCTTGAAAATATCCAACTATTTAGATGCTTTGCCATATGAAAAATTATATGCAATTTAAAGGGATATGCTCTCATAATTATATGCAATTTAGAGAGATATGCTCTCATAACAAAGTATGATAAAAATATAATTTATCTTTTTTGTAATATATGCATGAAAACTTTTAGAATTTTGTTCATGTGCACACAAAAAAAAAATATTTTATTATCTTTTTAAATAAGAAATTTTGGATTTTTTTGTATTTTTCTAAAATTTTAAAGAAAAGCATGTATATTTAATATCGGGCTAGTATCTTACAATATAAGTTTGCAGCCCAAATATTAAATGAAATGGTTGAAAAATATGTAAAGGACTCATAAATAATTTTAAGATGATCTCTGGATTTTTTCAGAAGTTTTGAAAATTATTTGGGGTTTGTTTACCAAAACAAGAAAAACAATTAAAAAAAAACTAGTGAAAATTCGCTAGGGCGTATTTGTCAAACACGTCATAAGTATTAAAAAAATACATCTTTTTCTTTGTAAAATTTTGTACAACCAAACAATGCCTTAAACCTGGAATGGGCTCCGCCCAGCTACGTAGGTTAGGCTTCCTAGTCCAAGCCCAAAAGCACGACCCACAAATAAAAAAGAAAGAAAGAAAATCAAAAAGAGTTTTTCATTTGAATCTAAAGCCAAGAACGCCAAGAACTCAGCGACGAAACCCAAAAATCAAATGTGTTTGTGGAATGTGGAAATTTGAATGTCTCTGCCTGATTGCTCTGTGTCTGTGGTGTGGACTGTGGAATGATTTTAGGATGCCATTTTAGTACGATTGAAAGTATTATTTTAGGATGCCATTTTATTAATGGAACGATGGAATGATTTGATGAAAAATTTAATTGTATAGTATATGTACTGAAGCAGATTGAAAGTATTATAATTTTGTAAATTGTTATATATAACAAAAAGTTAATTACAATAATAAAATGTTTGGATTGATTAGAGACTGATTTGAGTTAATTTTTGAATTGTTGAACTTATGGCATCTAGAAAAAATTCTTCCGGTAATAGACTTGATGTGGGATGGCAGTATGGTATAGATATTGATAAGAATTCTAGAAAAGTTCAATGTAAGTATTGTCAAAAAATTATCAGTGGAGGTATTTTCGTTTCAAACAGCATTTGGCTTGCACTCGTAAGAATGTTGAGTCATGTCAGCAAGTTTTAGAAAATGTTAAGCAAATGATTTTGGGTGTTTTGGTGAAAAATCTAGAAGCAATTGAGAAGAAAAGAAAGGCCCATCAATATAGTGGAAATGATGATGATGATGAAATAAAAGAAATTAGCTCCAAGGACAAAGGAAAGAGAGCAGCTAGTGGGAGTGGAAGTACACAAACAACCCTAAATCAATTGCTAAAAAAGGATATTAGAGAAGAAGCATGTTGACAAATTGCAAGGTTTTTCTACACTAGTGCAATTCCATTTAATTGTGTAAAAAACCTTGAGTTTCTAAAGGCACTTAAATTGGTTGTAAAGCATGGCCAGGTTTTAAACCTCCATCTTACCATGATATTAGAGAGAAGTATTTGAAGCAGAAAGAGGATCAAATAATGACATTGCTTGAGGAGTACAAGCTAGAATGGAAAAAAAACAGATTGTTCAATAATGTTTGATGGATGGACAGATAAAAAAAGACATTGTATTTGTAACTTTTTGGTTAATAGTCCTCAAGCGATAATTTTTTTGTCATCGGTGGATACTTCTAATATGTCCAAACTACTGATAAGGTATTTGAAATCTTAGATGCCATTGTGGAGAGGATTGGGGAGGAAAATGTTGTCCAAGTAATCACTGATAATGCTGCAAATTATAAGACAGTGGGACAATTATTAATGGAAAAAAGAAAGAGTTTTTTGGGACACCATGTGTTGCCTATTGTATTGACTTGATATTAGAAGATTTTAAGAAGAAGTTAGAGGTTCATCAAGTAACTATTGCTAAGGGGAGGAGAATCACCTCATATATTTATTCAAGAACTATTCTTATTTCCATGTTAAGGCACCTTACGAAAGGAAGGGATTTGATTAGGCATGCTGCCATTTGATTTGCTACTGCATATTTGACTCTAGGATGTTTGAATTATCATAAAATGCAGTTGATGACTATGTTTACTCCAAACAGTGGAGTTCATGTAGGTTTGCAAAAATAGAAGAAGGGAAACAAATTCATAATTGTGTTTTGGACAACAAGTTTTGGCATGATATCACTGTATGTATTAAGGCAGCGTACCTTTAATCAAAGTTCTTCGGTTAGTTGATTCAGATGAGAAACCAGCTATGAGTTTTATATATAAAGCAATGGATGAAGCAAAAGAGAAGATACAAGTGAATTTTGGTTATGTGAAAAAAAGGTATATATCTTGTTAATTTTTATTTCAAATGTTGTCATTTATTAATATGAATGTCTTTAGAGATACTTCCAATTGAGATATTTCTACATTGTAATGATATTTTTATTGTTTTTTTATATAGTTATATACCTATATGGAATATTGTTGATGCAAGATGAGAACTTCAACTCCACAGGCCCTTACATGCAGTAACTTATTATTTGAATCCTCATTATCATTATAATCCCAATTTTAAGGTTAATGCCAATATTAAAATTGGATTATATCAATGCTTAGAAATGATGGTGTAATGCAAGTGAAAGGTGCAAAATTGACTTCAACTTGAATCATTCAAGGATGCAAAAGGGTTGTTTGGCATTAAGGTTGCAAAGACAGTAAGAGATAAAAAAAAAAAAAAAACTCCAACTCAATGGTGGGATTTTTATGAGGATGAATGTCCAGAATTACAAACCTTTGCAATCCGAGTTCTAAGCTTGACTTGTATTTCATCTGGATGTGAGCGTAACTGGAGTGCATTTGAAATGGTGAGTTTTTTTATTTTTTTATTTTAAATGTTGAAATATTTGATAAAAATCTTATAAATTTGAATTGTTTATTTAGGTTCATACAAAACGAAAAAATTATTTGCACTAGAAAAAAATAAATGACTTGATATTTGTAATGTGCAATTTGAAATTGAATAATAATCAAGTAAAAAAGCAAGCTGATGATTTTGGTGTAGAAGATGATCTTCCATCTGATGATGATTGGATAACCGAGGGTAGGGGTGAGCAAAAAAACCGAAAAACCGATTAAACCGAGAAAAATGGAAAAAAATAACCGAAAAAACCAAACAAAAAAACCAATTAAACCGATTAAATATTTGAAAAAACCAGCCGGTTCGGTTCGGTTTTGGTTTTATAAGCAAAAAACCTAAAAAACAGAATCGAACCGAAACCGACAAAAAACCGGAAAAAAACGAGCCAAATCGAGCCAAAACCGAGAAAACTGAGCCAAAACCAGAAAAACCAAGCCAAACCGATTTTAACCGGTTTTTGCCCTAAAAAACCGAACAGAACCGAAACCGGTCAGTTTGACCTGGTTTCGGTTCGGTTTCGGTTTTTTTTCAAAAAAAATTCGGTTTGGTTATTTTTTTGATAAAAACCGAACCGAAAATGATCACCCCTAACCGAGGGAGAAAAACATTCAAACATTGATTTGCTTGGTGTTATTGACAGTGCAACACGAAAAAAAAATGGTAGTGAAGATGAAAGTGATGAAGAAGAAATTCCTAATGATGCTGGAATGGAGAGTCATGGTACTAAAGATGATTTGGAAATTCAAATTGATGATATTGGTGTTGGTACTAGTAAGAGCACTAATGTTCATAATATTGGTATTGGTACTAGTAGTGACACTAATAATCTTCTTGATGCTAATGATATTGATGAACGTCTGAGGAATAATGAGGAAGATGAAGGCAATGAAGCTGGTTTTAGTTCACATGACACACCAGCAGATTGTTTGTTTTAAGTTTGTTAATTATTAGCTAATAAAAAGTTATTTAACTTATGTATGAATTTTTATTTGAACTATGTATTTTAAGATACTTGAACTATGTATGAATTTTTATTTGAAGCATGTATTTTCAGGTGCTTGAACTATATATGAATTTTTATTTGAAGCATGATTTTTTTTTTAATGTATTTTAAAATTCCTTACGATTTTATCATTTTACGATCCGAGTTTGTTTTGCATTTTCCGTGCAGTGTCAAAATTGCGATTTTAACAACCTTGGCTAGATCATGTCAAAATGCAAAATGGAGAACTAACGCACAATCATGTGTTGAAAAGTAATAACAAGTTCTTATTTTCAACAAATCATAACCGACAATCATGACCCCTAACCTAGGCATTAAAAAGAACTAAGGATTGATTGATCCAAAACATGTAATAAAAGGAATAAAAAAATGGCATAGAACTCTCATACATAGGTCTGAGACTCAACCGAAGCTCATAAGGAAAACAAAAACATCAGATTATGAGGGAACCCAAATTTCAGATGAAGCACACTCAAGAACACAAATCTAGAAGTGCCCAAAAAGCTAAAACCCCGTAAGAAAAGCATAAAACCATGAAAATGGACCTAAGCATTGCAAATATAGATTAAACATGCTAAATACAATTTGTTTGAACCATCATAAACAACAAGAATCCATAAATGGTAGTAAAATAACTAGCATAACCAATTACCAACAGCCAGCAAAAATTACATCCCTTTATATATAAACATTGGTCTATTAATTGATTCCCCCTTCCCTAACCATAAGCATCATGCTTATAGTTCAAGTAAACTTTATAGGCTATCAAAAACAGCTCAAGATCAACTAAAACAACTTCACACTCTAACATATTTTGTATTAAATATATTATTGATTAAACTAAGCCTTAAATCATGCCAAAACAACATTTTAAATTATCATTCATCACTTAATCATAAATTCTAAAGCACAAAATAGACATCAAACAAAACTTAAAAATACATGATGATTCATGGCATAACTAAAATATTTTAAAAACAAGCATCTTAAAAACAAGCATCTATTACATTTAAATTGACAAATAACTTCAAAGGATGCCTAACAAACATTTTAGGCAGAAATCTAAAAAACAAAATAGAAATAGAAGGAGTGTGCTAATTGAGCTCCTCTCCATCATTAAAGTTAGAGGTATACATTGTGTAATAATATTGTCTCATTTGCTAGGCATTTCTTGCTCCTTCTTCAAGCTTTAGATCTCTGGTATGTTTTCTTCCAATCCTGGACTCATAAACTCTACCTTTTAGCTCTTTCCTTCCACTTCTTACTAATACTTTATAGGCTTTTTATTAAGAAACTTTATAGTTTAATTTTCTTTAATCTTTCTCCTTTTCTTTTCTGTTTCTTCTCTCCAAAAACCCTTATCCTCTGCTCAAGAGTAACTGCTCTTTTATAACCAAACCAATACCAGAAATTTCAAAACTATGATGATTTTTTGCCAAGAGATTTTCAAGGAAGATTCTTATTCTTTCTCTTTTAAAACCTTTCTTTTTGAAATAGCTGTTGCCTAGTGCCTTTTTGTCCTCATGAAAACCAAAATCACACATGAGAGAATAACTTAGAAGTCTTTTCTATCATGATGAATTTTTCTTCAATCTTAGATGATTGAGTTGGGTACTTTGTCAAGATCATTGTGGATATTGAGTCATAAATGTATCATTTATTGACCTAAACCTTGTAGAGGGGATGTAGATATGTCATTAAGAGCAAACCAAATTGAATTTAGAGGTCTAAAACTTCAAATTCATTAATTGAAATGTGAGCTCTTGATCAACTTGAATTTGTCAATGCAAAGACGATTGATCATAGACAAGATGTTGTTAAGTTCATGGAACCGAATGAGGTACAAACATGTGATAATGATAGCTGATCCTTGTAGATGAGATGTTTCTAAGTCGAGTAGTGGTTAGAGCCTGTAAGGTGGTTGAAGAAGCCACATTCAATCGCTTGAAAGAGACAACTCGATCAACCTTTTCAACTAAATGGGATGATAAGAAGACCAAATGACGTGTCACTTATTTCTTCATTAAAGTCCGAATGATGCGTTGTTGGTTTAAATCCTAAAAATTAGGGTTTTTAAAATAAGATTTTAGAAAAATTTAAGTTTAGTCCTTGTCTTTCCAATTTAAGCATATGAATCCTTAATTGGTCCTAAAACTTCTAAATTTTAGCAATTACACCCTTAGAAACATTGATTTAAATCCTTTAATTTGATTATCTTTTGCCCTTTGTTTTTTGGCTTTAAAATTATGCAATTTCATACTTATCAACCATTAAAATTTTAATTTCTTCAAGTATATCCCTAATTTGATTAATTTCAGTCCTCAAACTTACACACCTTATGCACTCTGGTCTTTGGTTTTGAAATTCTTCAATATGACTCTCAATAAGTCTGTGGTCTTTAAATTTCTTTCAATTTAACCCCTAATTGCACCAATTAAGCCTTTTCAAGTTTAAATTATGTTCCTAATCTTCTAATTTTTGTGAATTGACCCGAATTAGGCCTTTAAACTTGATTTTTCTTCAATTAAGTCCTCAATTGTATTCATAAAACTATTATAAGTTAAATGAAGTCCTTTAACTTAATTAATTATTCCAATTATGGCCAAATTGACTTTTAAACTTAATTTTTCTTTAATTAAGTCTTTAGTTAAGCCAATTAAACCCATTAAAAGTTTAATTAAGTCCTTAAACTTAATTAATTTTTTTTTAATTTTGATTAAGTTGGATTTTAATCTCCACTTTTTTTTGTTAAGTCTTTCTTTAGCTCATCGTGTTAAAATATCTCAGTCTGATTATTTTGGTTTGTTGTAGCTCGAGAGCTTATCTCCTCGTGTCCCAATATTCTCAGGGTGAAACAAGTTTTATAAATTTGCAATTTGGGTTGTATAAATCACAAATATCCTTGTATATGTTTCTTAGCTTGAAGTTTACAATTTCCATGCCAATTCAAATTTTATAACTGCAATATCTTTTATGATTATTTTCACTGATACTTTTTAATAAGTACATAGATAAAGAACAGATAGATTAACAAGTTTGGATTAGAGCTAAGTTTAGGATTATTTAGATAAAAAAAATTATAAATAAATATACTACAAAATCATATATGTGATTAGCATTCGAATTTCAGAAAGATAATCTGCTTTGAGTACCAACCAATAAGTATAAGAAAAGATATGTTTCACTATCCAAATTTATTTTGTTTCCATATGTTAATTAATGCATCCTGGTTTAAATGTTATTGTAATTCATGGACTTTTCCTATGATCGATACAAAATTAACACCATAAAGTTTAAGAATTAAAAAAAAAAAGCCATATCTAAATATCAAAGTTTTAATTTCTCGTACTTCTATGGCTACTAACCTCTATTTCTGCAAACTCTTTATTTTTTTTTAATTTCTATGCCCACAAGTCATAAAAAATGAAAAACAAAAAGGGCCCATAAAATTTTCAAAGAAACCCCATAAAATATTAGCTTCCAATGAACTAAGATTCTAATCTACTTGTCTTAGAAATCCACAAAATCCTAGTTACACAGTTTTGTGTATGCAAGTTGTTACTGATTTAGCTCACGAGCTTGATAATATCCATCATTGTTTAGGTTTGAACTAGATAACTGGCTCGCACTACTCTACAAGACAAGTTACTTTTTTATCAACATAAAAAAAATATTCATGTGATATTAACATTTTAAAATGAGTAAAAAAAATCTATAATTTTGTTTATTGAAAGAGGTCGCACGTATATCAGGGTGGTGACCCGAAAAGCACATAAAGAAATCATGAATCGAGCATAAAAGGGTTGAGGGAAAATATCATAAATCATAATAATAAAGATCAAATTTAAAACATCAAAACATAATAAAAAAATCAAACATATAGAATTTTTCAACGTGTTTTTTTACATAAACAAAATCCTAGATGTGAAACAAAAAACTTATGCACACATCTAACTAAACAAATCAATAACCATTATGTAAATAAATAAAGAAATAACAACAATAAAAAAACAAAACTAAAAAAACTAAGAGACAAATGTAGATCAAAATATTTAATATCGCAAAACAGGTAATTTACCTAGTTTTGTTTAATGAATTTATTAATCAAAATAAATTTATAATATAAACTGACATACACATTAAATTTATTAAATACAATAAAAGAAAAAAAATATTATGTAAGGTTGCCCATATTAAAAATCTTATGAAAAAAACCAATATTTATTTTTTAAAAAAATTAATATATATAGAATTTTAACAAAAATCACAAATGAACCATTTCAACATATTTAAAAATTAAATATACTCAATATCATTAAAAAATAACCACAATCTAAAAAATTCTAAATAAGCAAAAAAAATTAAAACAAAAACAAAAAAATTATTGTACAAAATACATAGAAAATAAGGCATTAATAAAAAATATTTAAAATTAAAAAAAGAACGAATTAAGCCAGGTGCTATTGAGCCTGACAAGCTAGGCCCATCGAGCAACAACCCACGTTGAGCTTGCTAGGTCAAGCCCAAGTACACATGCCTTTATTTTTAAAAAAAGTTACTAGGGAGGTGGAGCCCCAATCATCTTGTATCAGTAGACGACGTGTCATCTCAAAATCCTTGGAATCTAACCTTTGTGGTGGTTGGAAAAACAGGCCCAGAGTTTGTTTTATAAACAAACCCATTTTTGGCCTAAAACACCTAGAAAACACTCTAGGAACCTTGTTAAACCAATCTATGACCTTTAAAAACACAAAAACCCGACACAAAATCCAAAATCAACCTGAAATCCAAAATCTTCTCAAGCTCAGATTTGTTTTTTTAGACACTTTCAAGGTAAAAAAAAACGTCTCATTTCAACTTTCCTCATCATATGGAACTATTTAACACAAAAATCAACTGTTTTGGTGGTTATAATCATCACCAACGTGTTCACTTTCTCTATTTATGTTGAAATTCAGTGACTCCCTCTCTCTCCCTCTCCTTCCATAAAAAAAAAGACTTAAAAATTAAAAAAATAAAGTTTGATACCAAAATTAATTTTATAAAAATTAAAGGGAATGATTATCTAATAACTAAAAACTATAGAGGAGTAAAATGAGCTTTTATAATAAATTTCAAATTTACCACCTATTCTACCTGTATTTTCACTTCAGTTCCCGTCTTTTAATTTAACCATTCCTTCTAAAAAATATATATATAATTGAGTGTTAATTTGAGTTAAAAAGGATTAAGTAATGCAAAATAAGAATTAGAAGATCTAAGCAAAAATAAAAAAAACACTATTTCAATCAATAATAATAATATTACGAAGAGATGCGCATTAACGCCGAAAACTAATGTCTTTTAGCTGTACAATTCATTATATCAAAGTTCTAAGTATTTTAGTTAGGGAAGATTCTGTAAATACCAAGATTTGAAACAAAAAGAATGAAAGAAATAGAATATATGAAATAGAGTCTTACTTGAGTTTTATTCATTCCTAATTTCCATCATTCCCTTCCCTCTCATTGCCATCATCTTCATCAAATTAAATGCTCGTAAAATCACCAGCACGAGAAACCATCATGATCACTTATGCAATCAAAATTTCAAACAGTCGTGGTGCACGTAAGCTGGTTTAGCCGTTGTGGTCAATCGTGTGACTTGTTCCGCTCCTGTCCCGGGTTTGACCCTCTATGTGCACCCTGTCACCCCCGCGGTGCCTTACCTGCTCACTGGATTTGCAGGATGTTCAGTGGACCGTGGGGAATAGTCGTGGTGCGCGTAAGCTGGCCCGGACACCCCACGCTAATAAAAAAAAAAATTTCAAACAGATTAAAAAAACCCACTTAAGAAAATAATTGATCAAATAGAATCGATCTTATTGACTGATAAAATCAGTGCAAGAAAACTCTAATTGAGAAAATAGTAAAGTAAGTTCTGAGGGTTCTTAATCACAAAAAAATAAAAAAAGAGAAAAAAAAACATTTTGAAATCAGAGACGAAGAAACCACTATTTGAAACCAGAGACGGAGAACCGTCGGCTCTTTTTTTTCTTTCCCTGTGTACTCGGCTACAAAGTGACGTCAGTGGGCATGACCACGTGCAGGGCATAAATATTCGGGGCGAAGGATTGGTCCCAGACATGTGTCGAGGGATTAGAAGGTGAGAGCTACGTGGACCAATGGGATGGTAGAAAGTGATTGGATCTCATCCCTTGCTCTCGTCCACGAATTCTTGCTTTCTGTTTTGATATCTGTTACGCTTCCTTGTTTTGATCTCCTACCC
>Ga0325401_1002545_pt1 | contig 16274 bp, 10 predicted proteins | sample PopdelMetagenome_FD_205666 | JGI IMG/M metagenome (GOLD analysis project Ga0325401, IMG submission 205666) | Populus deltoides microbial communities from Bellville, Georgia, United States - Xylem-PdKOR-R2 | ecosystem: Host-associated > Plants > Phyllosphere > Stem > Wood/Secondary xylem | place...
CTACTACACCTGTAACCCGGATCATTAGATCGTGATAATAATATAAAAATCAAATTTGAACAAATCAATCACATAAAAAAATACAGCATGAATTCAATCAAACAAATTTAAAAACATATTTAAAAAAGCATATTCAAACAATAAAATATTTGATCGACCTGAACTTTGAGGATTAACCTATCAAACCTACGACTCAGGTCATATGTTCGACTAAGTTTAATGATTTTTTAATTAAATTTATGTTTTACCTAAATATAAATAATAGAAGTAAAAAAGTAAATGGCCAAAAACTAGCCTAATCATTGGCGCATGGTCTTCTACAAGAACAAGCTTAGTCATATAGGCCTTCCAACCTAGCCCGTGCACCTGAGCTTGGTTTTGTACTTTTTTTATTTTTTATTCTTAAAAAAATTTGTGGATAATTCGTTGTCTACTGTTTGCAAAATCCAACGACTAAAGGGTTGTCGAACAATTCAGCCCTCAATTTTTTCTTAGACAAAAACCTATTTTTCAACTCATTTATGACCCAAAACATATAACACTACAAGATTTAATAGTTTTACCGACGGAATTTTTCTGTCGGCGTAAGACACATATTCTATCGGTAATTAATTTACCAACGAAATCACCGACGGAAATGCTTCATCGGTGAATCTTTTGTTGGTAATTTTTTGTTTGTCGGTAAATCTGTCGATAATAAAAAAATATTATTACCGACGGATTTACTAACGGAAAAGACAAGTCGGTAATTTTTTGTCCGTCGGTAATTATTTAAAAAAATTAATTTTATAAAATTATAAAATAATTAAATTAACATAAATCAACCCTCTATAATATATACTCAAAATGCTTGGAAAAAAGAATAAAAAAAATCAACTCAAACAAATTTGCAACAAATAAATAAAACGAAAAAATAAATTCAATTAAAAATTGATCTCATATGAAAAAAAATTTCACAACAACATTTATACAATTACTAAGAACAAAACAATTAAAAATAAAATAAAATAAAAATATAGTGAAAAAAAATCATGAAAAAAGAAGAAAAAAGAAAAATCTTACCTTAATATAGTTGGAAGTGAAGCTAAGGAGAGAAAACAAATTTATAAATCATATTAATTAAAACAAAACTAAGAGAATAAAAGAAGAAGAAGACATATCCGAGCATGAAGGAAAAGAGAAGGAGATAAGGAGAGAAAAGAAGAGAAAGAAATAGATATTGATGTTTTTTACATATAGTGAAGAAGAAGAAGAAGTAGAAGAAAAATAATAAGAAATGAGTCTGTCTCTTGTGAAATAAGGGGATTCGGGTTTTTTATTGGGGCGCGTTAGCAACGGATTTACCGACGGATAATTGAATATTAATATTTTTTAATTATTCCATTGGTAATTCCATCGGTAATATTTAATTTAAATTTTTAATTTTGCAAAAAGTTTTCAGAAACCGCTAACAATTACCGACGATTTTTCAATCTGTTGGTGATTCCGTCTGTAATATTTAAATGAAAATTTTAAATTAATTGAATTTTTTCATAAAACCGCCAAATAACACCGACAACTTTTCAATCCATCGGTGATTTTGTCTGTGAAGAACAACAATTAACAGTGCAATTGGAAAGTTAACAATTTTGGAGCTCTCTGGAAAATACCAACGAAAACTTCCGTCGGTGATTCCCTTTGTAATTGACATGATGAACAATATTCACAGTTTATCAATGAAGTTACCGATAGATTTTACCAACGAAATTTATTCCGTCGGTTATTCTGTTTGTAAAAATGACACTTCATTTTTTTTTTTTGCTTTGTTTTAATTTTTTTCCCACGGTAATTCCCTCGGTATTTCTGTTTGTATTTATCAATTTTCTAATAGTGTAAAAAAACACCTTGATAAACCTATGTATAACCTCCAACAATCTAAAAAAATTGCTCAAAAATCCAAAATCAACTTGAACCTGAAAATCTTCTCGCAGGCAAATCTACTTTTTAGGCAAGGAGAAGAAAAAATAACATCTTGGTGAAACTTCCTTCATCAAATGAAACCTATTGACACCCAGATTGACTATTTTTATGGTCGGAATCGCTATCAATGATAACTTTCTCTCTCTACACTAAAATCTATAAATTAAAGATAGCCAATAAGTGAGGATGGTTGATCGATTATGATGCCTAATATGACAAACTTTCCTTCATCATCATCAAAGATGGATGATGAAAAGGCTGAAGTTTAGGGCTTATTCATCAAAGTCAATTTAGAGACTGAAGACAAGCCTAGAATAACCTATATAGCTGGGAATTTTCCATAATATTATCATAAAAATTTGGTATCATTACTCCATACTTATAAGGATTGTTCCACTTGGGATTATGATCAGATGCCTAGGCTAAACAAAAGTTTGGTCAAACACTCATTATCAATCAAGCCTGAATTTAAGCCAAGTAAGCAACCTTATAAAAAAAATAGATTAAATATTAGAGGATTGATTCATTAAGCCAACTAGATATGTAGAGTGAATTTCTAAACATTATGCTAATATTAAAAAAGAATAGCAAACTATGAGGTTGTATAGATTTTAGAAACATTAATCTTGCAACTCTAAAAGTTGAATGCCAATAATTGATATATTGATCGATTTAGGAAAAAAAAAAAGAGAGATCTTTAACTTTATGGATGACTATTAAATCTATAACCATATCTTCATTATAGAAGATGAGGTTTTAAAGACCACTTTTATTTATCTTAATTCTCTGAGAATGTATGAGTGGGTAGTAATATCATTTGATTTAAAGAAAATTAGTGCTTTTTATTAGAGGGTTGTGAATAGTATCTTCAATGAAAGTGAATCTATCATAATATAAAGGTTTATGTTGATGATATTACAGTAAAATCAAGACTTAAATCTACCCATTTATATGAGTTATGTTCTATGTTTAAATGTATGTGAATGCACAATCTCAAGATGAATCTATTGAAATATGTCTTTAGCATATAGGTAAGGATTTTTTTAGGATTTCTAGTGCATTAACATGGCATAGAGGTAGACAAAAACAAAGCAACAATGATCATGAACGTAATGTCTTCACAAACTAAAAGTAATTACGGAGCCTTGTTGATAAAATCAGTTTTCTGAGGAGGGTCATATAAAATTTTTTAGAAAAGATCAGGTTATTCACTGAACTCTTGAAAGGAAATAACATATATAAGCTTTAATGGATTAATGAGCCTCAAAATTCCTTTTAAAAAATAAAAACTTATATAGTTTAACATTATTATATATTGGCCCCATCAAGACTTAGAAAACTTTTATGTTTATGTTTATATATTTTGGCTATATAAGGGTTGATTGACAACATGCTAGTGTAGAAAATGAACCTAGACATAAACAATTTGTGTATTATATCATTCATGACCTTAAAAAGTTTTAAGAATCACATACTTCAATAACAAGCTTTATTTATCCTTATATTTTCCATGTGTTAAGTTATATTGGCATATATTACTAGTTAGTGTATATGTAATCTATAAAATAGATTTAACAAAATAGTTATTGTCTAAACCTTTCTTAAGATAAAATACATGTTCTCTAAAACTTTCTTAAGAGGTTGCACTAGCAAATGAGCTTTAGCATTATTTTAATTTGATTTACAATATATGCCATAAATTGTAGTTAAAGGCCAAACTTTGACTTATTTCTTAGTTGATCATCCCTATCTTAATATCGACAACAAGGTAGAACAAGGCATGAATATTATTGTTACAAAACCTATTTCATGGCAATTATGGTTTGTTGGATAAAAAAATCAATAGTAAGGCTAACACACAGGTGGTAATAATTTCTTAATAGGTCATAAGGTGAGCTTATCATTTTGACTTGATTTTTCTTGTAATAATGATGAAAATGAATTTAAGGCCTTAATTCTAGGTTTAAAAATACTTCTGAATTTATAGGTGTAAATGTTGAAAAGATTGAGTTTGATTTGTGAATGATTATTTGAGATGAAAATGTTTAGATTATTTATCCAAATTAGATTAAAAAAAATTAGTCAAATTTACCTTATAGGATAATTATGTAGTTTGTTAGGATAAATTATATTGGAAGTTCATATAGAAGATAAATACAAGTTATCTAAGGATAACTGTTAAAGAAATGTTTTTGTGAAACATAAATAGTAATATGTTAATAACATAACAAGCTAAAAAAAAAGAGTAAAGATAATGTTCTTATTCTTATCACAAGAATGTGTTATTCTTATCACAAGAATGTGTATATAAAGAAGGATAATCTGAAGCATTAGTAAGGCGAGGGTTGCACTTGCAGCACAGTAAGTATGCCCAACAAGCTAAGAAGTTATAAAGAGTTTGCAGTGTATACCCTTGACACACGAGCAAAGAGTGAAGAAAATTCTCAAAGAGAATTGTTTGTTGAAGAGTTGGAGAGCCTATAGACTCCTAGGAAAAGTTCCTATGTTAACTGTTAGCAACTAGATGTTCTAGTTAGGATAATAATAGTTTAAAGCATAGTTTTTAAACCCGGCCCGGTCCAAGGCCCGAGTTCCGGGTTTTGACCGGGTTGGCCGGGTCAATCCCTATTTTTAAAAAAAATTCAAAACGGTATCGTTTTAGTAAAAACAAAGTCAATAGGTTGCAACCGGGTTTTGCCAGGTCAACCCGTCGGGTCAGCCGAGTCACACCGGGTCATGGTTTATCCTATTTTTTCATCAACCCAGCCCAATTTCAGCCCCAGGTCGACTCACAGGGCCGGGTTTCAAAACTATGGTTTAAAGATCTTAATATGTTGTGGAAAGCTGCTGTAGTAGATGATAAAACAGGGTGTTTGTCTTGATAAGTAAAGTGATATAGTTACAAAGGATTTGTATTCATAAATACTCATCTTGTAATCTTCTAAACTAGTGAAAGTTGTCTATCATGGGTTCGGCTTCCTCGGAGGGTTTTTTTTTTGTATCTCTTGAAGAATTCTTTAAAAGGTTTTCCCTTCATAACCAAATAACTTGTTCATTTAAGTTTTTTATACTTATATTTATTTGGTTATTAATCAGTGTTTGAAAAGTGTTAGTTGTTCATTTAACATATAGTGAAAAAATGGGATTGTCAAATGGTATCAGCAGAACAAGTTTACTTATTCTAGAGTAAGATCTATTTTCCTTGTGGAATATGTTAATATTAATTTCACCACCACAATTCAACGTTAAGAACTATGCTTACTAGAAGGTAAAGATGAAAACTTTTCTCAAATCACTAGACAAGAAATTCTAGCACTCAGTTAAATATGGATGGACCAAGCTTGAAACTCCTTTCAGCGACTAGACTAGAGATGAATCCATTAATCATAATTGGAATAATAAAAGCCTGAATGCCATATTCATGGCATTGTCTTTTAATGAATTTCTTCATATGTTAAATAACCAAGGAAACTCAAAATATTCTTGAAATTATTCACGAGGGGACCAAGATGGTGAAAATTTTCAAATTACAAATGTTAATCTCAAGATTTAAGGATATAAGAATGTTAGAAGATGAGTCTTTTAATGAGTTTTATGAAAAACTTAACGATATTGTAAATTTCAGGTTCAATCTAGTAGAAAAGGTGGAGGACTCATGAATTATAAGGAAGATTCTAAGATCTCTGCCTGAAAGATTTTGACCAAAAGTAATAGCCATAGAAGAAAAGGAGGATCTAGAAACTATATGTGTTGAAGAATTGATGGGTTTCTTATAAACTTATGAATCTACCTTGTCTCATCAAAAGAAAGGTAAATCCATTACTATTAAATATGTTAAAAAAAAGAACATGTTTATTCTTCTAATGATGATCTTAACAATGAAGATATAGCTCTTATAGCTAGAAAATTTATGTTTAAGAAAAAGAACAATGGAAAAGATAAAAATGGCAAAGATTTTGCCAAAAGAAATTAGTCAGAAGAAAATAAAAGTACAAGTAAAAATGAATCTAAGAAAAAAGTTAAGTGTTTTGAATGTTCAAGTTATAATCACTTAAGAAATGAATAATATAATTTTAAAATAAATAAAGGAAAAGCCCTTAATGTTATATTAAATGATGAGTTTGATTCTGAAAATTTTAATTCATCATCTGATAATAAATTTGTTTTTGTCACTTTTTCTGGTTTTTGATATGAACCAAATTTTCACTATATTAAATGGTTCTGAAAAACGTCAAATTGATTCCAGTAATTCAAATATTACTTTTTTTTATTGTTGTTCATGAATTATGCTTGCAGAAAGCTTATAATGACTTGTATGAAAAAGTTGTGAAAATCAAGAAATTGAATTAGAAATTCTTCAACAAGCTAACAAATATGGAGAACGAGAAGAACAATTTAGTTGAGGCTTTAATGTCGTTAAAAATAAAGATATCTAGATCTATTACTAAGCTTAAAGCCTTGAGAAAGAGATGATAGTATGCAAACAATTAAATAAATAATTAACAACACAAAAACTTGATGATCTGTTAAAAGCTCAAAGGTCAACACTAATCATATATGTCTAGGATACATGACGGATAGAAATTTGATCAACAATACATCGGTAACCTCTCCTTCCAAAGGAATTATCTTTATAAAAGGTAAACTAGAAGAGATTGTCATGCCTAAAAATGAGTCAAGCGAAGTCCAAACAAGTAAGTTGAAAGATAAGTTTTTTTCCCACTTGTCAACAATGTGGAATTGTAGGACATAAAAATAAACTATTTCAATCCAAGAAATAGAGTTTCTAATAATAGTCTATAGTATAAAATTGACTTAGTATTAAATCAATTGTGTATTATAGAAATAAAAACCAATAAGTTAGCTGGTTATGAGAAATATCAAGAGTTTAAAAATTCTACTATAAAAAAATCAATCGGTAGTAAAGAAAAAAAACAATATATCTAGTAACACATACATCATTGAAAAAAATTAATAACAATTTATGGTGGTTAAATAGTAGTTATTCTAAACATATGTCAGGAGATAAAAGACAGTTCAGAAAATTTAAATTTTTGGGTGGAGAAATAGTAACCTTTAGAGATGGAAGCACATCTACCATAAAAGGTAGGGGAAGTATTGATATTCCTAGTTTTCCTACTTTTCATAATGTTTTCTTTGTAAATAGTCTTAAAGCTAACTTATCAAGTATAAGTCAATTTTATGATAAGAATCATAGTATGTATTTTTCTAAAGATGAATCTAACATTTACAATCATGTTGGTAAATGGATTATAAAAGGTACCAGAACCTTAGACAACTACCATGGAATTTCAAACTTAAACCATCTTGGGTTGTCATAAGGTTACACTTGATGATATTGATCTTTAGTATCAACGCCTTGGTCATACCAATTTTAGAAACTTGTCAAAGATCTCTGAAAATAAAGTAGTATATGGTATAATAAAACTATAACCAATCAAGAAGATGGTGTTTAGAGCATATCAGGAAAGAAAACAAACCAAGACTCAACACAAAAAGATTATTGACATTCTGATTTCAAGATCTTTTGAGTTATAATATATGGAATGGGTCCAACTCATACTTAGAGTCCAAGTGGAAATAAGTATATCATTCACTGTAGATGACTATTCAAGATATACTTGAGCTATTCTGTTAAGAGAAAAGTCTAAATCTTTTGATCTTGAGAGAAAATTGTTTAGTAGATTGCAAATAGAAAAAATCTTTATATCTCTAGAATTCACAATGATTATGATAAAGAATTTGAAAAATACTAACTTTATTGTTTTTGTGATGAATAGGGTATACATCAAGAATTTTCTGCTCCTATATATCACTCTCTGACATAATGGTATAGTTGAGAGAAAAAATAAAGTTATACAAGAAATGGCATGAAATATACTGAATAATGAGAAAGTTACCTTATACTTATGGGGAGAAACTGTCAACATTATTGTACATATTTTAAACCGTGTTGGGGTTAGACCTGGAAACAAAACTCACTCTTTATGAGTTATAGAACAACAAGAGTCCATGTTCAAATAAAGTATTTAGGAGTTCTTGATATATCTTGAGAGATCAAGAAAACTTACATAAGTTTGACAACTTACAAAGTCTACAACCTACAAACTCAAACTGTCATGGAATCAATCAATATGGTTGTTGATGATAATCTGAAGGAATTTGTCAAGAAAAATCTCGATAATATCATTGAGATAACTGAATAAATCTCATTAGAACAAGATGAAAAATGTTAGGATATGAGTTTTTCACATGTTTCTAAACAATCACAAGAAAAAGAACTCTCCTTGTGAATAAAACATAATCATCCCAATATTATTAGAAAATTGGATGAAGGTATGAGGTTAAGAAAAAACGTTATCCATCAAGTCTTATATATGTGTTATTTATCACATGTTGAACTTAAGACGGTTGAAGATGCCCTATAAGATGAAAGTTGGATCATTGTCATACATGAGAAACTAAATCAATTCATAAGAAATAATGTTTGGGAACTGGTTCTATGTCCTAATAGTCACAACATAATTATAACCAAATAGATCTTCAAGAACAAATTAGATAAGCATGGAACAATCATTAAAAACAAATAAAGATTGGTGGCACAAGGATACACTCAAGTCAAAAAAATTGATTTTGATGAAACATTTGCATTAGTAGCTCATTTGAAATTTGTCTATATACTGCTTGCAATTGCTTGTCACTTAAATTTTAAATTGTATCAGGAATATGAAGACTGCATTCCTAAATGTAATTCTACAAGAAAAGGTTTATGTAGAACAATCCAAAGGTTTCACTAATCATGTAGAACAATCCAAAGGTTTCACTAATCATTTATTTTCTGATCATATGTACATGTTAAAGAAAGTCATTTATGGTCTAAAATAAGCACTAAGAGTATAATATGAACTATTAATAAAATATATGTTATAGAAAATAGTTTCATAAGAGAACAAACTAATAGAAGGACTCTTTTCATAAGAAAAAAATGGTAAACATGTACGCGCACATTACTCAGATTTATATTAATGACATTATATTTGGAACGATTCATGATTCACTTTCTTATAAATTTGTTAAAAAAATATGATTGGTGAGTTAAAAAAAAATTTTGGCATACAAATTAAACAAAACATAGTGAAAATAAAATTTTTATTTATTAATCTTAATATGCTAGAGATATGGTTAAGAAGTTTGGCATAAAAAAAAAAGTCATACTAATACACCTTTAAGCATATCTGTCAAAATCGGTTCAAATTCTGTTGATTCTACACTTACACAGGGAGGATTTGGCACGTATATACGCAGCAGAAATTGTTTCTGCTGTTTCTCATCTTCATACAAATACAAATGGCACATAATGCATAGGGATCTTAAACCTGAAAATATTCTTCTAGATGCAGATGGACAGGTACGATTTCTCAACTTGCTTTCTTTCTCTCTCTCTGCATTCATCTGTGCGCGCGCGCGTTCATGCAAGTGATGTTAATTATCCCTGTGCTTGGTCCCAGGTGATGTTAATTGATTTTGGCCTGGCAAAGCAGTTTGATGAAAATACAAGGTCGAACTCTACGTGTTGGAACATTAGAATACATGTCTTCAGAAACTGTTCTCGCGAAAGGTCATGATAAGGCTACAGAGTGGTGGAGTGTTGGAATCCTGCTTTATGAAATGCTCACTGGAAAGGTTAGTATGCATTTGTTGGCGCGCGCCCCAATGTTATTAGTTGTCACTTGAAACTTAAGTCCATCAATGCCTATCATTTATGGATATGCCTATATGTCAACGCATAATCTAATGCAAAGGGGCAACCTGTATTCGCATTTGTCATCATGCCATTGGCAATACCTTCTCATAGATGATCTTGTAAGTATCAAAGATCAGGTCAAGAGTGGGTACTTTATGGCATTTTGTCACTTGAATTGGAAATGACCACTTCTGGTGTTATTTTGTCTTTCTGATCAAATGATCCTCTCCAGATTTAGGCACCAGGATTTAGGTTTGGGTGGGATTAAAAATTCAACTGTGCTCCACCTTCCAATTCCATGAAGGTATTGCTGCTTTAAGCTGATGCAGCGGACGTTGGAATTTGATCTGTGGTATAATTTGTTTTCTGGAATAATGAATATGAAGTCTTAGAAACACATTTTCCTCTTCAGCTGCTGCAGAAAGAAACAAGCAACCGCCTTGGGAAGGGACCAAATGGCAGTGAGGAGATAGAAAACCATAAGTGGTTCCAGTCAATCAACTGGAAGAAATTGGAGGCCCGTGAAATCAGGCCTAGTGCTCTCCCTGAAGTGGCAGGTAAGCACTGTGTTGCCAACTTTGAGGAGCGCTGGACTAGCATGCCAATGCTGGATTCTCCAGCATCTAGCCCAAAATCCTGTGACAAACCTTTTCAAGGGGCTCTCTTATGTGAGATCAGCTACTTCTCTTCGGGGGAATGTACGAAGTTCGTTCGGCCTTGACATTACAGGCTTACGAATCTCGAAGAGTTATCGTTCTGAAAATGCTGTTGAATTTGTTGAGATGGCTGGAGATTATTATTATATCCTGTAATGGTTATCAGTTAATGTATATGACTTTGCTTCTGGAGGATAAAACTGTGAGTAAAAGCAACTGTATGTCGTATTCATTTAAAACTATAAATTTAGACTCCAAATTGTTTCAGGTTTGTGTTCAGGATGTGCTTCTAATTGTTCAGTTACCATTTGTGAACGAAGCCAAGTATTTTATGTTAAAAAGAAAATGTAAATTGTAAATTCCACATGCCAAAACAACGAAAAAGAAACCGAATCCAACTTCTGCGTGAGCCATTGAAGATGGTTAGAGAAATCTGTATGAAATTCCGATGTGGTCATGCTGACTGAAGTCCGTGTTAAAAGGAAATGAATTTCATTAAGGAGAAAATTGTGGATCGGGATCAATGCACCAGATCAGTCTAGCATGATCTTAGGATCATTTTAATGTATAGTTGACATTCCTAGAATAGTTCGAATCTGTCTCTATATAATGGCTAGCCATTCTGTACAAATACACTTACTGCAATATACAATCATTTTTTCATTACTCTGTTATTTTCAATTACCATTCTGCTATTTCGTTTATGGTATCAGAGCACTGGTTCTGGTGTCTCTAGCCTAACATCTTCCGCTACAACCAAATCACAAACACCATTGTATTGACAACATGGCCAACACATGAATCAACACAACTAAAATCCTAGACAAATCCACAGATTTCACATCACAGAACAGAGAAGAGAGAGGGATTTCCTTACATGATCCTTTGGCTCTACATCATTCAGACACACCAGGACTCACCCTGGTCAGCACACTTTTGAATGGACGCAACTATGGGGAATGGTGTCGTTCAATGCGTCGCAGCCTCAGCGCCAAAAACAAACTTGGTCTCATCGATGGATCCATAGAAGCTCCACCAACAAATGATGCAAAATTCCCATTATGGCAATGCTGCAATGATCTGGTGGTGTCCTGGATCCTCAATTATGTTCAACCAGAGATAGCTCGTAGCGTCATCTACTCAGATACGGCAGCCGTGATTTGGAACGACCTCAAAGACAGATTTTCCCAAGGAGACGAATCCAGAATCTACCAAATACGACAAGAAATTGTTGAATGTCGTCAAGGGTCCCTCTCCATATCTACCTATTATACGAAACTCAAAGGGCTTTGGGATGAATTAGGGTCTTACCAGGAACCCATCCCTTGCTCTTGCAACATGCTGAAAAAGCTTGCTGACAGAGAAGAGAAGGAGAAGGTGATGCAATTTTTAATGGGGCTTAACGAACCCTATTCCCAAATCCGTGGGTCGATCTTAATGATGAACCCCCTACCCGATACACGAAGAACCCATGGCCTTATTCTCCAACAAGAGAGGCAAATGGAGGTAGCAGCACGCAATTCCATCGTGCCGGCCTCCCATGCGATGCAGGTTGCACGACGGGGAGGATCACAAACGGTGACTTCGTTTGGCAGCAGGAAGTTCTGCACTCACTGTGAGCAAGGAAGACATTTGGTTGATCAATGTTATTATCTAATTGGGTTTCCAATTGGCCACAAATGGCATAATAAAAACATGAAGCCAAGAAATAAGAAGAAAACAATCAACAACATTGAGATGAAGAGGGAATCGACTGATGAAAGCCCAACCTTCACAGCTGAAGAGTATAAGCAAATCATGGCATTACTGAAAAATGGTAACAATCAACCATTTGCAAACGCAACAGGTATCGCTACACCCAATTGTGATAATTTTAATACACATTCAGCTTTATATTGGATAGTGGACAGTGGAGCAACAGATCATGTATTACAATTACCACCAACGCACAACAAAAAGAAATTGATTCATGACTTTGTTGGTTTACCTAATGGAGAACAGACACGCATCAACAGTATAGGGTCTATTCAATTGTCATCAGACTTATCTCTTGATGGAGTCCTCCATGTGCCTAATTTTCATGTGAACTTAATATCTGTAAGCAAATTGACACGGGCTTTGAGATATATAGTGATATTTTACCCAAATTTTTGTGTTGTGCAGGACGTGGATACGAGGAGGATGATTGGCCTGAGCAAGCATTTTAATGGCCTTTACTATCTCACCCCAGCCCAAAATCCTTGCCTCATCAATCACATCACTTGCACTTCAAACCTTTGGCATCAACGACTCGGACACCCATCTGCTGCTCCCCTCCATCATTTATCCCAATCTTTCCTTGATATTGTTTTTAATAATAAGCATGTCTACGAGATTTGTCCTCTGGCAAAACAAACTCGTTTATCTTTTCCTACAAGCTCAATAAATACCATTGCACCATTTGATTTAGTTCATTGTGATGTTTGGGGACCACACAAAATCCATACGCATTCCGGGGCTCGTTATTTTTTAACGATTGTTGATGACTTTACTCGTTTCACCTGGGTACACCTCATGAGTCTTAAATCCAACACCCAATCATTGATAAAGTCCTTTTTCTCTTGGGTAAAAACACAATTTGATAGGGACATCAAAATTTTACGTGCAGATAATGGGGGTGAATTCACTTCACTACGTTCTTTTCTTGATGAACGTGGTACCATTTTCCAACACACATGTGCTTATACCCCCTCAACAAAATGGAGTGATTGAGCGCAAACACCGTCATCTTCTAAATGTAGCCCGAGCCCTTCGCTTTCAAGCCAATTTACCACTACAATTTTGGGGGGAAAGTGTCCAAACATCATGTTACCTTATCAACCGTCTACCTACTCCCCTGCTTTCTCACAAATCCCCATATGAACTTTTATACCACACTCCACCCAACTACTCTACTCTTCGGGTTTTTGGTTGCCTATGTTATGCCACAAATCTCACCCCTGATCATAAACTTGATTGTCGTACTCGCCATTGCATTTTCATTGGATATCCTCATGGCCAAAAAGGATATCGTGTTTATGATCTTGAAAGCAAGAAATTTCTTACCTCACGAGATGTCACTTTCCATGAACATACATTTCCCTTCACTAAGCTACCACTAGAAAATCTAGACAACAACCCAGTTTTGCCTATCCCCAGTAGCCTAGCCACATTACCTGAGACCATCACCTATCCTCAACCCACACTATCTAATCAGCCTTCCACCCAACTAAATCTTGAACCACCTTCCCCCTCCCACAATACATCTCCTCCCCTTGTTTCCCCTCCGACGGTTGCCACTCCTCACCCCACCCCACTCAAAGTTTACTCTCGTCGCCCTCACACCACAACCACTGTCCCATTAGAACCTCCTGTGATGACACCACAGTCATCCGTCCCGTCAACATCCATTGATCCATCTGTGTCCTCCTTAACCAACGTCACTGAACCCCCCATGGTCAACCCAATACAAACCCTCCCCGAACTTCGCCATTCCACTCGCCTTCATCGGCCTCCACCTTACCTCCAAGATTTCCAAACCTATCATGCTGTTGTCCTTGGCCCTGATGTCTCCTCTGCATCCATGTCTGGCACACGTTATCCACTCCAACGGTATGTCTCCTACTCTGGCCTCTCTAATCCATATCGTTCCTTTGTGAGTAATATATCTCGCCTGGTTGAGCCAACCACTTATGAGCAGGCTCATCATGATCCCCAGTGGGTTGCCGCCATGACTGCTGAAATTACAGCTCTTGAGGAAAATCACACTTGGTCCACTGTTCCTTTACCCCCTGGCCAACGACCCATCGGTTGCAAGTGGGTTTTTAAGATCAAGTACAAAGCTGATGGCAGCATCGAGCGTTACAAAGCCCGGCTTGTTGCAAAAGGGTTTACACAACGCAAAGGTATCGATTACAAAGACACCTTCGCCCTAGTTGCCAAAATAACCATCGTCCGCTGCCTCCTCGCAATAGCTGCTGTTAGGCACTGGCCATTACATCAGATGGATGTCCAAAATGCTTTCTTACATGGAGAGCTCAGTGAAGAAGTATATATGCTCCCACCTCCTGGTTATCGTCGACAGGGGGAGAATACAGTTTGTCGACTCCATAAGTCACTTTATGGCCTTAAGCAAGTATCTCGTAGTTGGTTTCGCAGATTCTCATGTGCAATCCAAGAAATTGGATTCCAACAATCTCGTGCTGACTATTCACTTTTCACACAGGTCCGTGGGGATTCCATTATAATAATATTACTTTACGTCGATGATATGGTTGTTACTGGGAATGATGAAAAGGCTATTAATGATCTCAAGGCGTTTCTCAACAGTTGCTTCAAAATTAAAGATCTTGGACCATTAAAATACTTTCTTGGGATCGAGGTAGCACGATCCAAGATAGGGATTACAGTATGTCAACGAAAATACACGTTAGACATATTAGAGGAAGCTGGGTTACTTGGAGCAAAGCCAGCTAAGGTACCCATGGAGCCTGACTTAGTGTTAACAGATACAGGGAGTGCGGCACTTAAAGACCCTACTAGATACCGACATCTAGTTGGAAAATTGATCTACCTCACAATTAGCAGACCAGAAATCACGTACTCCGTGAACACACTCAGTCAATTCATGCAGGAACCAAAACTACATCATCTCAAGACTGCTCATCGACTCCTCCATTACTTGAAAGCAGCCCCAGGACAAGGGTTATTATTTCCTTCAGATAGCCCGCTCCACTTGATAGGGTATTGTGATGCAGACTGGGCAAGGTGTCCAATTACACGACGATCTGTAACAGGATATTGCACCTTCCTTGGAAAATCACTTGTGTCTTGGAAAAGTAGAAAGCAGACAACAGTATCAAGATCATCAGCGGAGGCGGAATATCACTCCATGGCTGCAGCTGCTTGTGAGCTTACCTGGTTGAGGTACTTATTGAAAGATTTGGGAGCATCACACCCTGGACCAGCAAAGTTGTTTTGTGATAATCAGGCAGCTTTACACATTGTCGCAAATCCAGTTTATCACGAACGAACAAAGCATATTGAACTAGATTGTCATACAATTCAAGAAAGAATTCAGAGAGGAGAAGTCAAGACAACGTATGTTCAAACTGGAAAACAAATTGCAGATTTATTCACAAAACCATTGAGATCGCCAGTGTTTCATACACATCTCAGCAAGTTGGGTGTCATAGACATTCATACTCCAACTTGAGGGGGAGTGTTAAAAGGAAATGAATCTCATTAAGGAGAAAATTGTGGATCGGGATCAATGCACCGGATCAGCCTAGCATGATCTTAGGATCATTTTAATGTATAGTTGACATTCCTAAAATAGTTCGAATCTGTCTCTATATAATGGCTAGCCATTCTGTACAAATACACTTACTGCAATATACAATCCCTTTTTCATTACTCTGTTATTTTCAATTACCATTCTGCTATTTCGTTTAGTCTGATGAGCGAATGCTTAAAGCTAATATAGACTAGTAGTGCAACTTCTCATTTCCTGTTTGATATGTCTACAGCTAGTCAGCTGCAGACTCGGAAGCCTCACTGTCAGACTTTTTTGTGTTGCAGGAAAATTATTTTCCAGCTAGCAGTAATCTTAGGAATAAACAGCTCTGGGATAGATTCCCTCAACAGAGATACCTTCAAAGAGAGAAAGCCAGGAGTATAGTGTAGAATTTAGCATGTAAAATTTGAAGTATATTTGCTGATGTCCTAATAGGATATTGTGTATGATAAGAGACCTGTATCGAGCACAAACATGTCATTGACTGCGTAGTTGCTGTTAGGGTTAAGTCATACAGAGCAGAAGCTAGCACTTTGGTGATTCTTTTTCTTCCCAATTGCATTTCAAATTGCAATCACCT
>Ga0325401_1002548_pt1 | contig 16260 bp, 4 predicted proteins | sample PopdelMetagenome_FD_205666 | JGI IMG/M metagenome (GOLD analysis project Ga0325401, IMG submission 205666) | Populus deltoides microbial communities from Bellville, Georgia, United States - Xylem-PdKOR-R2 | ecosystem: Host-associated > Plants > Phyllosphere > Stem > Wood/Secondary xylem | place...
TAGTTTAGATAATCACAAACCAAATCCCCCCAATTACATAACATACAACATAAAAATCTGACTTGAAACTTCCTCGTGGGATCGACCCCTTGCTTGCTCTATACTATCTTGTGTGTTGTGTTTGAAGCTAGGGTAATTAATTTGTGCAACCGCGACATCGCAACAAATATTGCTTGTATATGTAACCTATTCTTGCTTTTTTGGTTCTTTAAAGAGCTAAATTTGACTTATCAAAGAACAATTATATTTATGGTGTCTTTAGTATACTTTTCATTAATGAATTGATATTCATTAGGTAAGGGTTCATTCTAATATTTTTGGTGCTTTGGTTTAAGTAACTATGTATTACACTTCTATCAAATCTGATTCCTAGCTTTCCAAGATTTATCTTTCTTGCTTATGGGTCACACATCCACATGATCATGGGATTTGCATTAAATACATTTATCAACTTTGTTGATTTTGAACTCATTTGACAGCATAACCTTGTCAAATTTTTCATGTCACTGTTTAGGTGTTTGTTTTAAATCATATAATGATTGGACAAGCTTACAAACTTTCTTTCTTATTCATTGATAACAAATCCCTCAAGTTGTTCCATTTAAATTACCTTATCATGGTCGCCATTTAAGAAACTTGTTTTTACATTCATCTGATGTATTTTAAGATTATAGTTATTCATAATGGATTCAATTTCACTATAGTCTGCCTTTTTCCCATAGAAAGTTTCAGGACAGGACATTCTCTCGGAGTAGATTCAAGGTTCATTTTCTAATAAATATGTTACAAAATAAGGACTGAATGTTTTGGTTATTCTTGCTCTTTTACTCTTTCCAAGCTCAACTTCATCATTTTCTGATTAGTGATGATTACTTGAGCCAGCATCAATCATTCTTTTAAGTGAACGATATTCTCGTGCTTCTTTCCATGGAAACACATCCTCAAATAACAAGGATGAATATTCTCAATGCTTGACTTGTGTATAAGAAATTGATATGTATTATTATTGTATGTATATCTAATAAATACACAATCCATAATTTTAGGTCATATCTTGACCTTTTTATAATAAAGTATTGCTACCTTTGCAAGACACCCCCACACTATGAGGTATTTGTAAAAAGGTATTCTACATTTCCACAATTCATATGATGTCTTTTCTAACTTTTTATGGGATATTTTGTTAAGTATGTAATTAGCAATTAGAATTACCTTTCTTACAAGTTATGAGGTGCACTTAAACTTACCAACATGGCATTTATCATTGCTTTTAATGTTCTACAATGTTATTTTGTCGTGGTGAATAAGAAGTAGTAGTTTAATGGATAATACCATTTTTGAAACATAATTCACCAGATGGTTCTTCGTATTCTCCACCTTTATCACTTCTTATTATCTCTATTTTTTTGTTAAGTTAATTTTTAACTTCTTTTTTGTAATATTTAAACATTTCAAGTGCTTTATATTTGCTCTTATGCAAATAGGTATAACAATACCTTATGTTATCATCTATAAAAGTAATATAATATTTTGTTTTTCACTTCTAGTTTGCATAAACTTTAAATACCAATATATGAGTGAATTAAGTCTTAGGTTCATTACTTCTTTTTATTGTGTGAAAAATAAGGTTTTGTGAATTTCAATTATAAACCTCAGTTCAGATAATTTGAACTATTAAAACTTTAACTCGAAGATAAATTGGGTTAAGTTATATTAAAAAAATAAAATTAAATGTTTAAGGGTAAAATTAAAAGAAATAAAAGGAGAATATAACCCAATTTGTTAGAAAAGAGAAAAGTTAAGATATATTAAAAAAATAAAATTAAATGTTTAAGAGTAAAATTAAAAGAAATAAAAGGAGAATATAACCCAATTTATTAGAAAAGAGAAAAGTAGGGACAAAATGAAATTATTTAGCCATAAAAGGGCCAATATATAAATATAAATAAATGAAACTATAAGGGTTTCTTCATATTCTTTTCATCATTTTTTAGTTGGAAACTCTACAAAATAAAAGGGTTGAGTAAGATTTAGGGTGAGGGAAACAACATCTAAGCAAGAATTTAAAGAGAGTAAGTGAGAGAAATTAGGAGTTTATAGTGAAAAGGGTGACGACCAAGAGGAAAAAAGAATGAGTGTTGAGAAATTTTGACTGGTTAAAAATTGAAGTTCATTTTATCACCAGGTAAAGGGCAATAGACTTGAATATATAAGCCTAAATGAATTCAATTAAGAAATTGTGTTGATTTGTAAATTTTAAGGTTAGGGTTCTTGAGAAAAAATATGGGAAATGAGAAATTTTTTTTGTGTTTTGTGATTAAGATAGAAATAGATGGAAACAATTTAGAATGATTAACAAATGAAGAAGAATCCCTAGGGTACTATCGGGCATAAAAGGGGAAGTAAGGAAAAATTTTAAACAATGCATGAATGTTGTTTGTATATTCTTATAATTGAGTTCAATTAAGAACATAGGAATATTGGAGAGATTATGAAAGTTTTTTGTGTTGTGTTGGATATTTTTTTATGAAGGATGATAAAGAGAATAAACATTAATGTTAGCTTTAACATTAATCCACATAAACCATTAGATCAAAAATATCCTAAACTATTTAGGAGAGATGGATTGCTATATCTTGAATGTTAACTTTTTTCTTTTTATGTTTTAAGACGTATTTGATCGTATCAATTTTTATAATTAGGTCATTATAAAAATATGTGACATAACATTCTATTTATAGGGGAAACTTGATAACCTTATAAATGGTAAAATATCACTTTGCCCCTGAAAAATATCCTATATTATTTTAGGACAGTTTTAGAAATTTATGGAATAAAGTCCTTACATGATTTTTTCTAAGTCTATAATTGTAAATTTGTAATCCCTTCTATAAATTACATTTAATTCTTTGATTTTTAAAACTTATTTACAATCAAGTCATACTTTATTAATCATCCTAGTTTAATTTATTACCCAAAATTCATTATGTGTATAACTCATTAAGTTTTCTAATATATTAGCTTAAATATAAATGACACAATCACAAACATGGTAAAAAAAAATCAAATAAAAAATTAATTTATTATCAATTCAATAATTAATTAATTTATATTTGAAGATCAAGTGCAATGTCTAACAATATATCATGATCCCTCAAATATTAAAAAAGTCATAAGTGGTTTGACTTAATCTTTCAATTATTAGTTTCTCAATATAATTATTATCCCTTCATCAATAATATTTTGATTTAGACATTAAAGCATGAAATGTATTTGCTAAATTAAATTATGTTTATTCTCAACACTATAGTCATTGATTCTTTGAATAAAATTCAAATCTGTTTCAAATCTAATTCCACCTTGCGCAAGTATTTTGTAATCAATACTAATTGAGAGCAAGTGAATATTTTCTCCAAATCACCTAGAGTGATGAATCCTCTATTGATCACTTAAATACTTTCATATAATTCATATTACCCAATGTTTGCTCGTTTGCTACTCTTGATTAAGGCAACATATAATCAGGATCAAATCATAGTATTCCCTTTCTAAGATAACTTAGTAGCCTTAAGTCTAAGGATCACATACATAATTATCACATAAGTCTTTTCATAAATATAGATGATCTCTTAAGATGAGATCCTCATGCATGTCAATTTAGTGAACATGTCATTCGATAATCACCTTCATATTGGTTCTAAATATTCCTCATACTTTAGGTTATGAGAATAACTACTTTCTCTCACAAATAAAAAAACATATAATATGTATTGACAACTCTAATTAATATTGTGTCTTAATAGAGCATTGATTATGAATATTTAGGAATAATGCTTTGATGCAAAAGAAATCTTATAATTATAACCACTTTATACTTTCATTTACAAAGTACTTTTATCCTAAGAACTTTATCATTACTCTAAACTCATCAATCAAATATTAAAGATAAAGAATACTTTTATAAATAAAATTATATATATTGCATGAATAAAGTCAATACTAGGTGTAACCAATAAATTAGCTATAGGGCATCATACATATGAGAAATTTTTGTTAATAAAGAACCAAATAGCATTAGTTTTTTGAAGGGATTGGAAACACCATCACCACATTCATTAGTGAATTTGGTGATGTATTCCCTTGTTGACTCATTATCTTCCTTAGATGAAATCAATAATTTTGATTCCTCTAGGAATTATATGGAGTCAATCAATGCATTTAGAGCATAGATAATGGTATGTAGACCTTATTGTATGTCAAATATCTAGTCTCATCTCTCATAAGTGTTAGACTAGTTTAATTCCATCAATCCTTTTTTTTTTCTTTTTTTTTCAACCACGTGTCCTTAAGGCACATGAGGATTGCACTATCTTACTAAAAACTAGCCTATAGGGAATTATATTACCTAATAACTTGTTGGGTTGTTTATAACTAAGGCTGTTAGGCCATGTAATTGGCTTGAGGTTGCTTGTATGCTTGCAAAGTAGGTGGCATTTCATATATAATCATGTTTAAATGTTATTAGGGTTATGGTTGTGTTTTCTATGTAGGGATGTGATATCTAGGATATTGAAGTATATAATGTTTGAAGATACTATGGTACCCCCCCCCAAGTATCTGTGTGAGAGATTGATTTTACCTTAGCTTATTATGAATTTGATTAAGTTGATCAACCATGACCTATATAGCCTGATGGTTATTATGGTAAGTCATGTTTGTTGTGTTTTCTATATCCAACTAAATGGCTCTTAAATTAGCATTAGATATTTATTTGCTAATAAAAGGATAATCTTTCAGAAATAGCCATTAGTTGTTGATTAGAGTTTAGCCATAATGGTTATGATCATCAAACTACATCATTAATCCCCAAAAAAGGATATGTGTGAGGTTGTGTTAAAGGTGTATAAATGCCATCATATCTTATTGAAATTCATGAAAATAATGACATTGGAAATGTTTTTGGACGTATAGGTTGGATATGAGCACTATGACATTATCCACGCACAACCCTTTACTGTTAATGCGAATTAGAAGATGAAGAACCATCATATTGTACTTTGGGCTGCTCAATTGGTTCTTTGATTGGTGATTGGTTGTTAGATTCTTTAACCTCTATCAATTATATGTGTAGATTATTCATCAATCATAATAAATGTGTTTTCACAAAATTATTTTTAAAGTAGGATGATGATTAATTTGTTATTTTATAAATAAATAGGTCCCACTAAAAGTGCTAATTTGTTGATCATATAGTTAATAAGGATTAAAATGCTATATTTTCTACGTTTCTTTCTTCTAATTAGGAGAAACTAATAATTAAGAACTACATCTCAAGCAGAGATAAATATTAACGTCATAAATCAAAAAAAGTGTAGGGCTCTTTAGTTTTTAGAAAAAAAGAAAATGAAGATAAATTAATCTAGGAAAAATATAAGAAAATGATAAAACAAAATAAAAGTTATAATGGTTGTAAAGTAAAAGGAAAGATAAATTACAAATAAAAGGTAAATTGTATACATAAATTGTGTATAAGAAGTTGGTCATCATTTCTAATGAATGGGTGGCCTTTTTAAATTGTTACGGGGTATAAATCCCATATGAAATACAACTTATAGCCCTATACAAAATCTAGTATAACTTTTTATGTATGTCTCTTTCTTGGCAGTAGTATGAACTCTAACTAATATACATTTTTACTAATTCACTTTGTTGAGAACTCATGTTTTAAGTAAGACTTGATCTTTTGATCAATCACATGAAATTTTATATTTGTTGTCAGTTATCTTTTCTTGATTGGTCATGTCTTCTAGCTCTCCTAATTGATGATGACTTTAAGCTCTCGTTATCAATCGTTTTTTAACTTTCTCACTCAATTTGGACTCTTCCTAAACTTGGTCATTCTTATTGTTAATGATCAATTTTATCCTTTCTTTTTCTATTTTTGTTGTTGTTGTTGTGGTGCTTGACATATTGATTGTTATTGACATGATTCTTATCTTTTACATTTTAATTGTTAGCTTACATGATGAAATTTGTTTCAAAATTATTTTAAGGAAAAAAAACATTTCATGATGATTGATTTTAAAATCTTATTTACTAGTGTTGTTGGCTTATTTTTTATTTAACTACAATAAATTGCGTAAATTGACTTGAAAATTATTGTTAGTTCATTTAAGTGAAATTAAAAAAAAAAATTTCGAAAAAACCTATGTTAGTTCATCTTTTTTTCCTTTTGAATAATTCTTTCCTGATATTTTTATAACCTATGCTAGTTCAATTTTGTTTGTTTTAAACACATTTCTTAAAAGATTTTGTTTTCATAGTCCTTGCTAAAATGGTCATGTTCATTTTTTTAGTAGATTTTTCAAGTGTATTTTTAATCCATTGTATATTGATCCTTATTTGTTTTCAAAAAGAGTTCTCAATTGATTTTATGATCATTGATGACTTGGTTTTGATTTTTCTTGAGCAGATTTTTAAAGTGATTTTTCAATTCGATATTGTTTTTCTTTACTTATTTTCAAGCAAACTTCTGAATTGTTTTACATCCATTGACGACTTGGTTATGTTTACTTTTTAGTAGAGTTATCAAATGATATTTCAATTTATTATTAAATAGTTCATACTTGTTTTCAAATAAAGTTTTCAACTAATTTTATCATCATTAATGACCTGGTTTTATTTGTCTTTATGCACAGTTTTCAAGTGATTATTTTTATTTATTATTGAATTGTTCTTGCTTATTTTCAAGTAGAATTCTGAACTGATTTTATGTTTGTTGATGACCTGATTCTTTTCGTTTTCAAGTAGATCTTTCAAATAATTGTTCATTTTATTTTTAAGCTTTTCTACTCATTTTCAAACATGGTTCTAAACTAAAATTATGGTTGTTGTAGACATGGTCCTATTTATTTTTAAGTGGTTTTTTGAAATGATTTTTCAATTTATTATTGAATTATTCTTGTTTTTTTTTTTCAAGTAGAGTTCTTCATTGATTTATGATTGTTGATGACTTGGTTTGGTTTATTTTTTAGTGGAGTTTTCAAATAATTTTTCATTTCTTTGTTGAATGTTTCTCTCAGTATGTGTGTGGCTATAGAGTTGTTGATTGGATTGATAATTGTGATAATTGACCAAATATCAAATTGTTGATATATCATTAACTTCTTTATCAATATGTTATTTGTTTTTCATTTCTTCCTTTCAATAAAGAGAAATTACTATTAGGAACTAAATCCTAAGTGAAAACAAATAACAGCCTTATAAATCAAATGGCATGTGAAATTTTGCTTGCTTATAAATCTTAACATGCTTAATTGTCATGGATAACACCAAAAAAATAAACAATAAGGAAAAAATCAAATAAAGTAGTAAAGTAAAGAAAAACGGTAAAGAAAACCAATAAAATAAAACAATAAAGAAAAGAAATAAAAGAATGGTTGGCCTAGTTCCATTTGGTTCAACATTTTATTATGTGTTAATTAGGCGATAACTCATATGTAAAGCTGACTTTAACTATTAAAAAGTGATGTAGAGCTGAATTTAACTATTAAAAAGTGGGACCTTGTTTATTTGAGTGCTTGTTTTCCTATGTATTTAATTTACTTATTTATGTTATCGAGTAATGAGGCCACCATTTTCTCAAAGATGGCTTTTTCATGCATTTTCTATTTATTTATCAAAGCTTTGAAGGTTATTCGATAATCATATCATAGGTAAATAAATAGAAGATGTTATATATATATATATACACACACACACACACACACTTTGATTATTATTATTATTATTATTATTATTATTAACTTTCTTCCTTCTCTCTTTGATATGGCATGCTTGATTGGATTTACTAGTTTAAGGGTGCTCAAGCCTTACCCTTTTGATTGCATCCCTGATTTACTAGGTTGCCTAACTCGCATTAAAAATTTTATTTTGTTGTTTTAAAATTTTTAATAAACAAAAACATCTAGATATTTATATGAACATTATTCTTTTATCTCATTCTTTTATATGAGATAACTCATTTGTTATTTCTTGAGTTATATGCTATCATTTTTTACATGCATGTATATTTGATTTATGTGTAATAGGTACTCAAAAAGAATTCAAAGGGGTTCTTTTTTTTCTGTTTATCCCCGTACTTTTTTCCTTAAAAACCAAACAACCTTGATGGTTTGATATAAAAATAACAAAACAAATGTACATATTTTAACTTGCATGCAATGCAACTAACTTTAAATAGGATATTGTTGGATGATTGTTACCTTATCTTTGTATAACCAACCCCTCACCTTTGATATCTAAACAAAACCAGTTATTTAGGTTTTTTATTTAACTTAAATCAAGTAACGACTCACTTTCTTTATTTTCCCTCTTAAAGCTCATTATCTAATGTCCCTTTACTACATTATGTTATTATGTTAAACAGTGATTGATTTTCTTTTAGAGTGAGTATAATTATTTAGGTTACTTTTATTCTTGATAGAATTCAGTTAAAGTGAACTTGGTGTTATAACAAGTGGTTGCTATTAGTGCGAAGAAAAAGTGGTTATAATACATTACTTGGTTCCTCACCAATGCAAGTATAAACAAATAAAGGATTGGGAAATCCCTAGGTGTACTTGGGGTTTGAATATGAGCATGGTTGAATGAGGTTAATCTTTATCTCTACACTATTTGTTTTATTGTTTTGTGCTTAATTATTTAAAGTTCATTGTCTTTATATATATTTCCTTTATATTTTTTCTTGTTTTGTCTTTAAATTTAGTCATAAGTTTTTATATATCCATATAGTTGTTTTTATCCTATTCATATCTATTTATGCTTCCTCTGGACCTAGCAATTAGTCCTTCATTTGGAGTTTGGAATCTTGAATAGAACTTAACCATTTTAGAGAAAAGATCATGATCAATGAGAATAAGGCACCTTAGTTTGATGTCTCTAACTATGATTATTTGAGTTATAGGATGAAAGCATACTTGTTTTTACAAGATATTGAGATGTGAAATATTGTTAAAAATAGCTTTTAAATTCCTATAAATATCGTAAAAGGTGTGATTAAGGAAAAACCCATGGAGAAATTTGTAACACTAAAAATGAGTTAAAGTTAGTAAATGTGCAAAGTGTATAAAGATAATATTGACATTAAAATGAAAGGCATTGCACTCAAAACTTCACATGATGATGATAGTGAAGAAGATGATGAATACATTGGTTTATTATGATAAAATTCAAAAGCATGTTAAAGAAGAAGAAACTCCTTAATAGACACAACTACAAAGATGATAAGTGTTAGACTAGAAAAAATGAAACAAATTATTTGTTATGAATGCAAGAAGCCTACACACATTTAGAGTGATTGCCTATTACCTAAAAGAAATTAAAAGCCAAAGCCAAGAAAGCTTTGAAATCTACTTTGAAAGAACATTTCCTAAGAAAAATTGATGGTGAATCCATAATTGAAGGGATATACAATCCCTCTTATGGAAAAAATATGACAACATGTATTTCAAGAAAAAACAATGTTTTATAGAACAATGTGATAATAATAAGGAGACACAAGATAGGTGATACTTGGATAGTGGTTTCTTAAGACATATACTCGAAGACGAATCTAATATTCATTATCTTTTCTAATAATGGTGAAGTACATCTTATTTTTGGTGATCAAATTTTTCCTACTATTGAATATGTTTTGCTTATTGATAATTTAAAGGATAACTTGCTTAATATAAGTCAACTTCATGACAAAAACAATAAACTTATCTTTGAATTTGTGTTTTGCCTTGTAGTGTACATGGAACATAAAAAAGTTATACTTCTTATGCTACTTGCTTATACTTTTTTTTTTCTATTTCAAGAACATAAAAAAGTTATACTTCATAAAGGTATACTTTTTATGCTACTTGCTTATACTTCTTTTTTTTTTTCTATTTCAAGAACATAAAAATGTTATACTTATTATGCTACTTGTTTATACCACTTTTTTTTTTATTTCAAGTTATAACAAATAGATATTAGAAGAGCTTTTTCAAAGGAATATAATTTGGAGAGGATTTGTGTTGAACAACCATTCAAATATAAAAAGCATTTGTCTATGGATTGAAAATGCTAAGTCAATTTTGTTTTTTTCTCAAACGGTATGTTATCAGTAAAGTGGATTTTACTCTTTTGATCTTAGAACCTACCACACATTTGAGTCATTTGAGTCAAAACTCTACCCAACAAAATATAAATGGTACTAGCATATGTGCACGCGCTCCGCAATGGATTAATAATAAAAAAATTTCAAATGTAAAAAAAATCTTAAGAGTATAGAGAATATTTTAAGTGCCTTGAATCTAGCAGGCATGCAAACTCAAGACAGTTAGGTCTAGCGGTCATGCCAGACCCAAAAGCCTTGGGTTTAGTTGGGTCTGACAGTCATGCCAGATCCAATAGCCTTGGGTCTAGTGGCTAAGCAGACCCAAGAGCTAGGGTCTCACGGCCATGCCTAATAAAAAACTTTTTATAAAGTTTTCTATTTATTATAAAAAAAAAACATTTAAACTATCATTGAAATATCCTAAACCAAAATGCTAAATAATATTTTTTTATTTTTTCTTAAAAAAACATTTAAATTATCCTTGAAGTATCCTAAATAGAAATCTGATTAGTACTTAAAAATACATTTTTATCAAGGTTTTATATCATCATTTTGCACTTAAAGTATTAGTAACTCCTTAATTAGAGCATTTTTTATAATATCATGTCTAATACTATATGATACCTTTAATTTATGGTAAATGTCCATCTTAAATGCAGTCCTATCACATAAATAAAGGGATTGATTGATGAGTTTAACTACTGAAATTGAGAAGACAAAGAGAGGGCTAAGCTTAGAAAAAATATGTTGGTTCACTCCAAACTGGAACACTGTGCAGTCATTGGGTCATATCTGGAGCTGTAGATCTTGGATTTCAATTTGGTTTATATGGCTAGAAAGCTAAGGCATAGACATAAAACATTCAGGAGAGTCAAAGACTCAATTCTGCTATTTGGAAATCCAAATCTTAGCATCAAAAGAGAAGTCTGAATCTGTCTTGCAGCCCAGACACTATTCAGTGTTCAACCCATATCTCGAGTTCTAGAAGTCCAAATGCACCGATTCTTTTCTTGTTGGAAAGCTGAGACAATTTCCTAGAACCTTCATGAGACAATCTATTCCAAATCTGATGTTAGCAATGATGTTTTGTTCAGATAAGAAGATAAAGATTGTCACTAAGTCAAGATGTGGCCACCCACTCAACAATTAGTCATCAAATCAATATTTCTGAATTTTAGCCTATAAAAGAAGTCATTTGTCAAGCATTTAGGCATCTTGGTTTTCAGATCAAGATCATGTTCTTGCTCTCTCTCTTTATATTTTTGTAATGCTTAAGTTTTGGTTATATTAATCTCTTGTTTATGCTTTTCATTTCCTTTCCTTTACTTAGTTAACTTGTATCTTATTTATGTTCTTATCTTGTTTATTTATGTTTCTCTCTTTCATTATGTTTAGCTAAGTTTATTATGTCAAGGTGAAAAGGTTACATTAATAGTGTAAGAATAAGTATAGTATAAACTCAACATCAACTTTAATGTTTGATACTAACATGTTTTGTATTTGTTATCTTATTCACTTTTAATAATTTGCTTGTTAAATGGTTAATCTAGATTTATGTTGTATAACACATGGTACTACAAATACTTGGCACTTTCATAGCTCAACCGTATGGTATAACCAACACCTTTGCTAAGAAAAGAACTTGATTTGTTGTTAACATAAGTTATAATCATGAATACCTGATAACATTTACAAGTCTTAACATAAGATAACTAATGTAATCATGTTAACAATTTATAATCCGATTGGAACCTCCTTTGTGTGTTGTTTCCAATTGAGTAATAAAAAGAGTTTATACTATACTTGTTTGAAATACCATTAGTGGATCCTCTAACCTTGACAATTTTTTTATCCTTATTCAATCCTTATATAAATATCACATCTCAAAGCTCTCTTCAACTCATTTTCTGTTATTATCTATTTCTTTATTTGTAGTTTATATAGTTAAACTCCATGTGGTTCGACCCTGGTCTTGCCGGGTTATTTATTACTTCGGCATTCCTACACTTGAGAGAAGACATCAACTCTTTGGTCGTGTCAAAATCCTAATTAATTTTTTTAAAATATGTTTTTATTTTTTCTAAAAAAAACATTTAAACTATCCTTGAAATATCCTAAATAGAAATGCTAATTAATTTTTTTTATAAATGTTTTTTTTATTTTTTCTAAAAAAAATATTTAAACTATCTTTGAAGTATCGTATATAATTTTTTTTTACAATAGCCTTGGATTTGGCTTGGATCATAAATAAGTTTTTTCAATAGCCTTGAGTCTGGAGGCAAAGCCAAACCTAATAGCCTTAGATCTGATAGAAATACCAGACTTAAGCGCCTTGTATCCAACAGCCATGCTAAACCTAAGTCTTTTGAGTCTGTTTAGGTCTGGCAGCCAACCCAAACCTAATAGCCTTGGGTCTGTCGGTATGCTAGACCCAAGAGCCTTTGGTGGCCATAACTAATTAATTGTTTTTATAAATATTTTTTATTTATTATAAAAAAATAATTTAAATTACTCATGAAGTATCCTAAACCTAAATGCTAATTAATTTTTATTTTTATATAGAAAAATATTTAAATTATCCTTGAAGTATTATAAACAGAAATCCTAATTAATTTTTTTTATTTTTTTCTATAAACAAACATTAAAATTATCATTGAAGTACCTTAAAATTGTTTTTTTATAAATGTATTCTATTTTAAAAAAAAAAAACTATTTACACTATCATTGAAGTATCCTAAATATAAATTCTAATTAATGTTTTTCATAATTGTCTTTTTTATTTTTTCATAAAACAAAAAAAAATTAAAATACCCTTAAAGTATCCTAAATAATAGTTTTTATAGTGTTTTTCTATTTTTTATTAAAACAAATTTAATTATCCTTGAAATATTCTACATAATTTTTTTATTAATTGTTTTTACTTTTTATAAAAAAAAAATTAAACTACCCTTGAAATATTATAAATAGAAATCATAATTAATGATTTAAAATGGTTTTCTGTTTTATCTATAAAAAAACATTAAAATTGTCATTGAAGTATCCTAAATAGTGTTTCTATAAATGTTTTTTATTTTTTTATAAATGCTAATTAATTTTTATTTAATTTTTATAAAAAAAATACATTTAAATTATCCTTAAAGTATCCTAAATAAGTTTTCTATAATTAGTTACTATTTTTCATAAAAACAAACATTTAAACTACCCTTGAAATATCCTAAATAGAAATTCTAATTAATTTTGTTTTAGAAATTGTTTTTATTTTTTATAAAACAAAACATTTAAACTATCTTGATGTAATCTAAACAGAAATTCTAATTAATTTTTTTATAAATTTTTTTATTTTTTATATAAAAAATATTTAAACTATCCTTGATGTTATTTAAACAGAAATTCATATTAATTTTTTATAAATATTTTTTATTTAAACTATATTGAAGTAACTTAAATAGAAATCCTAACTAATTTTTTAAAAATTTTGTTTTATTATTTTTGTATAGGCTCTTTTGTCTAGATGACAAACAGACCCAGGAGCATTAGGTTTGACATCCATGCCTAATTATTGTTTTTACTTGTTATAAAAAAAAACATATTTAAAGTACCCTTTAAGTATCCTAAATCAAAATGTTAATTAATTTTTTTATTATTTTTATAATAAAAATATTTAAACTATTTTTTAAGTATCCTAAATAGAAATCCTAATTAATTGTTTTTTAAAAAAATTATTTTTTATAAAAAAAATATATAAACTACTCTTAAGTATCCTAAACATAAATTTTAATTAATATTTTTATAAATGTTTTTTATTCTCTCTTAAAAAACATTTAAAATATCCCTAAAGGAAGAAATCTTAATTAATATTTTTTTATTTTTTTCAAAAAAACAACATTTAAACTATTCTAGAAGTATCCTAAACAAAAATTCTAATTAATTAATTTTTATATTTTTTATTAAAAATATTAAAACTATCATTAAAGTATCCTCAATAAGTTTTATAAATGTTTTCTATTTTTAATAACAATAAAATATTTAAACTACTCTTGAAGTATCCTAAACAGAAATACTAATTAATTATTTTTATAATTTTTATTTTATTTTTTTATAAAAAAACATTTAAACTACTCTTGAAGTATCCTAAATAATTTCTTTCAATAGCTTTTGGTCATTTTTTAAACTACCACTGATGTATCCTAAACAAAAAATGCTAATTAATTTTTTTTTATAAAAAAACTTTTTAAACTACACTTGAAGTTTACTAAGCAGAAATCTTAATTAATGTTTTTTTAGAAATTTTTTTATTTTTATAAAAAAAAACATTTAAACTACCCTTGAAGTATACTAAACAGAAATCTTAATTAATGTTTTTTTAGAAATTTGTTTATTTTTATAAAAAAAACATTTAAACTACCCTTGAAGTATACTAAACAGAAATCTTAATTAATGTTTTTTAGAAATTTTTTTTATTTTTATAAAAAAAATATTTAAATTATCTTTGATGTAACCTAAACAGAAATTCTAATTAATTTTTTTAAAATTGTTTTTATTTTTTATAAAAAAAATTTTAATTATCCTTGATGCAACCTAAATAGAAATCCTAATTAATTTTTTATATATATAAAAAATATTTAAACTATCCTTGGTGTAACATAAACAAAAATCCTAATTATTTTATAATTTTTATTTTTTTTTTATAGGTTCTTTGTTCTTGCGGTCAAGCAGACCTAGGAGCATTGGGTCAGACATCTATACCTAATTAATTTGTTTTACTTATTATAAAAAAAACATTTAAAGTACTCTTGAAGTATCTTAAACCGAAATGCTAATTAATTATTTTTATTTTTTATAATAAAAACATTTAAACTACCTTTGAAGTATTCTAAACATGAATCGTAATTAAATTTTTTTATTTTTTTATAAAAATTTATTTAAACTACTCTTAAAGTATCCTTAATAGAAATGCTAATTAATTTGTTTATATATATATTTTTATTATTTTTTCTAAAAAACACATTTAAACTATCCCTGAAGTATCCTAAATAGAGGTCCTAATTAATTGTTTTTATAAATATTTTTTATTTTTTCCAAAATAATATTTAAATTATCCTAGAATATCCCCTATAAAAATTCTAATTATTTTTGTAATTTTTTTTCCTATAAAAAAAATTAAAAATATCATTGAAGTATCCCAAATAATGTTTTTATAAACATTTTCTATTTTATATATAAAAAAAAACCTTTTAAACTACCTTTGAAGTATTCTAAATAATGTTTTTCAATAGCCTTATGTCTGACAATCATGTCAGACCTAATAGCCTTGAGTCAGGTGGTCATGCTTCAACCCAACATGTGTCAATAATTTTTAAAATAAAAAATAGAAAAGACAACGCTCCTCAATATCTACAATGCGGTTCATAGTATAAATATTTTTTGTTTATAATATGGTTCATAGTATAAATACGCTATATATACAACACCAATACTATATACAACATACTAAAACCAGTGAGTTTGGGTGAGCCATATCAAAGACAAGCAACTGCCAAAACATTACTAATAGTAGGTAATGCAAAGATATAAAGAAACTTAATTTTGTAAACAAACGAATCAGCATTTTTCATGAAAGAGAACAACACAAGCAAGAAAAGGATTCGATGTTCTTCGCAGTACGACCATTAGAACATGAATATGATGCTTCTAATGGCATGCCATCAACCAAGTATCCTATATAATCCATGAAGGCCCTTAATGATGGAAAGCAATCAATATCTTTCAAATAATAGGAAACCAAGAGAGCCCAGGTAATTATACTAGTATAACTTCATCTAAAAGTATGAACATCGTATATTAATCTAGTTTTACTCTGTACTTTTCTTGGTTTCACTATTTCCAAGGCTAGAGAAAAACAACTTATGATCTGAGCTAGTGATGGAGACGCAAACAACTTATCTTGGGGCATATTCCATCATCACTAGTAACTTATTTTGGGGCATATGGGGGGCAGCTTCACTGTCACTCTCAAGAAATCTTGCTCGCTACACAAATATGAACGGGAAGAAAAAGATATGATCATAAGATGACATGAATTGTGGGGGCAGAGGGAGGGTGGCTCAGCAGCAGCA
>Ga0325401_1002551_pt1 | contig 16256 bp, 7 predicted proteins | sample PopdelMetagenome_FD_205666 | JGI IMG/M metagenome (GOLD analysis project Ga0325401, IMG submission 205666) | Populus deltoides microbial communities from Bellville, Georgia, United States - Xylem-PdKOR-R2 | ecosystem: Host-associated > Plants > Phyllosphere > Stem > Wood/Secondary xylem | place...
GTGACAGGAAAACTCCACTGCCACGTCATATATGACTGCATCATGACTAGGAGGTGTGCTTCGGGCTTTCCAAGACTTATGCCAAATGTTAATTGTTCTGGCAAATAGCGCACTGACAGGTGTCCGGCCACGAGAATGTCAGTCTCTTGGGAGCTTGCCGTTGCTGATTCTATAGCCCATAATTTATCAGAGCGCAGATCAGAAGCCATGCTCTTTAAAGTGCAGGTCTTTCAGTGTTAGTTTTGCTTGTATTAAAATAATATTTATTTTATTTTAAAATTTATTTTTAATATTAGTAAATTAAAATTATTTTTATTAAAGTAATTTGAGATAGCATTAATCTAACATTAATTATCCATCAGGCCATCGGGATTATATCCAAGCCATCTTAGGTTTTAACGGTTTAAAGTTTGTGTTTGATACAGTGATGAATAGTATTTTTCAATTATAAATATATTAAAATGATAATATTTTTGTATTTTTTACATTAGTGTGTTAAAATCATTTTAAAACATATAAAAAAACCAATGTTTTTCAAAGTAAAAAGTAATTTAAAAAACATGTTATAATATAAGATATATATCAGACTAACTACAATTTCCAATTGGTACGTACGTTGGAGAAAACTTTTTCCCCACAGGAAAAAGCAAAGATGAGAGTGCAGTGCAGGCAGGATAAGTTGCAATCTTTACAAGTGTTATCGATGGAGATTCTCTTTTGAACATACTTGACATTTCTTTTAATACATGATATGTTCGTAGATCCTTTGACCGACTTTAATCGGTAACTTACTGATTAATTAATACATCTTTTAGTTTTTTGAGTTAGTTAATCAATATCTATATCGATAGCCAATTAATATTGTCTCAATTTCGGAAAGTACCAAGTTATATGATAAATGCAAATTAAAAACGAGGTTTTGGGAGCCAAAAAACTTCTTATTAGCCTCTTCCAAACAAAATAAATGAATTAATAAATTATAATTCAATAAAAAAAAGAAAGAAAAACAAGAATTAATGGTTAATTTTAGGTTAAGCATATCAGATCAAGCCTGTAAATTAAGTTATTTATGTGGTGTTTGTAAATGTGATAATGATTATTTTTTAAAGTGTTTTTCGCTTGAAATATATTAAAATAATATGTTTATATTTTTAAAAAATTATTTTGGATATCAACACATTAAAACAATCTGAAATACATAAAAAAATTTTACTTGAAACAAAAAATATAACACAAAACAATCTAAAAAAATATTTTTAAAACACAAAAACAAATAACCTTTTCAAAAATTAATCTCAAGATGTTTAATGGCAATCCACGCCCATACAGTTCAATATTTTTGTTAAATTTGATTTTTATAATTCACAAATAGCAATTGGGTCATTACTTTCTAGGAATTAATCGAGCATTACAAAAATCATGAGAAGAAACATGATTAGTACCAAGGAATTAAGAGACCTGTGGTTTCTTATAGCTAGCAGAGCACAAGGCTGCGGCATATATTGGAAATAGACCACAAACTATGTAAGATACTCTGGTAGTTAAGGTCTTTGTAGTTTGTACAGGCTTTTTTTTTTGGCGCGTTAATTTTATACCGACCGGTCCCACCTGAAGTCTTCTCATTGCACATCATAAAATTTCATGATATGGTGGAAGTTCGAAATCAGAGAGGCCAACGGTCAAATGATTTTACTCGAAGAATTTTGGGAGGGCGACCCATATCTTCTACGCTTTCTTTCCTTTTCCTTTTGGCTTCTTCATCATGTTTCGACTGCTGAATATGATCCTTTAAAAGCAGATTGTTTCCTTCAGAAAACAGAGAGCAATGCCCCCCACCATCCCCACTTTGATTTTCTGTCTCCTCTTTTTTCTTGTCACCTCGACCAAAGCTAAAGCTTGCACTTCAAAATAACTACGTACGCTTAAATCCAGGAGAAAAAATGCATCGAATGATATTTCCTATCCAACGTCTTTTTCCACTTGTTAATCTGGCAGTGACAGAATTTTAAGGAAATTTTCTATAATGCTTATATATTTCGATTGAACTTTCTGTTTGATATGAACTGTCAATGCACCGAGTGGATTTTCTTGATGAAAGACGACACATGATCAACATCCATAAAAGTAGCTTAAAAATAGCTTTAAACTAAACTCACAGGTGTTCAGCGTAATTAATTAATTAATCACTGCAGAGGATGGCGACTAAAATGCTAATTTAATGGTTAATAAATTTTGCTACTAGATATCGCGACACAAGCTCATGATCTCTTCTTTGAATAATAAAAGCTATCCATGTATTGATTTCCCAGTCCGATGAAACCTAATACCGTCTTGTTAAGGCAGAAACAATGCACAGATGTCCCCTTGAAAGAAACAATTGGCTGTTTTTAATTTGATAAAGGGTAACGGAAAATACAAATGTGGATCCTAGAATATTGGTTTTATCAGGACAAGAAATAAAAGGCCACTAGCATCCGTCCATACGTATACCTCTGGATCTTCTGCACAGTACATGATTGATCCTTAAATATATCATCAAATTGCCTCAAAGTAATGTGTTACAATACTTTTGTATGCTTCTTATCCTGGTCAGGAGGAAAGGAACAACTGATATATTGTACTAAAAGTTAGAGGTGCGAGGTGGAATGGGAGGCAAAGTAGTCAAGTCTGGCCGGTGGCTAGCACAGAGTTATTAGAGAGGAGCTTCCACTGTCATGTTGTTACTGATGCACCCGAGTTGCATGTGTGCCTGAATAAGGGTATACTCGGCTTGAACGGCTAGGTCTTGATTAATAACCAGATGACTTGTTCCTCAAACAACCACCACTTGTACAAGGTCCCGAGCTACCTCTGTCTACCCTCTGTAAATTCTATGTTCACCATTAAATGCATCTCAAATCCGTCTACCATAATGGGCTCTACAAAATTACATTAAAGCATGCTCATATTCGTTGGATATCTCTCGTGATGTGATCCTCTCGACTCAACACTGTACCACCTATCATCAAGAGTTATAATCTCAGATGATGGTCTTTAATAATAAGTGCAATAGTGTCTTTCTCATTCTATCATCGTTCTCGTACAACTAGTTACTATTTAAACGTTCGTTTTTTCAACCAAGGGTATTCTCAGGCCTTTTGGACCTGAGACTATTCCTCTTTAAGACTAGGAGCACGAAGGTAAAGCTCTTCTAATAAATACGTTTTCGAGAAATCAAACCTGTATTCTCATCTTTTCTTCTTTTCTGAGAGATAGAGATTGCTTCCACCTCAACCAATCACTTGGTGGTTGTTTAATGTTCATGACCTAAAGGGTTCTAATCTCTAAATAGACAACTCCTCCTCCTTCAACCTTAAAACACACTTAATCATAGATAGTCCACGAACCTGTCACTAATGTTGGTTATTGGGTTGGGTCTTATCCATCCACAAGGGATGGTCCTGCTTTAAATATTTGAAAAAGTTACTTGAAAAAATGTAATAGATCTCTCTCTCTAAGATAATGGTTTCCTTTTCTTTTCTCACGTTTATTATTCTCTAAATTAACATGACAAGATTACAAAAATGTTTGTAGTGTAAAATATTTATATGATTCTAGTAATTGTAGTATCACTCAAAACAATTAATCTAAAAATAAGAAAATGAATTCTCAAATCACCAGTAAGGTTCTATTAAATCTACAATGGTATCAAAACATGGTTTTAAAATGTGTTTTTTTGTTAGATTTTTATACAATATATCTATTACTATACAGATATTCCCCCCTGATACATATAAATACATGCTAGTTATTTGTTTGCATCGATGACTGTAACATGTATTATTTAAATGAAGAACTCTAAAAATATTTGTCAGATTTGCATTGCTAAAGACAAAAACATTAGCTTTTAACTATATTGATGGTATTATAAATTTTTTGTTCCCAATTGTTTTTAAACAAAAAAATAACTACTTCAAAATGATAGTTGTGTAACTTCCATTTCATCCATTTAAATTCCATTTCATGGAATTTGTTGTGTTTTGTTTTTAAAAAAATGACTATAATGACATTTGATATTTTATAACATAAATACTTTTATTATTATTTTTGAAATTCATTAATTTGAGATGATTAATTAAATTTTTAGAATTAACTAATCTAATAATTATGCATGACACTTCCTGTCAAATTAGTCAAATAATTTGAATGAAAAATTGTTTTTAAAACTCTACACAGATATTAATCTAAAAAAATATGCATTTAAACTCTACATACATATTGATTTGAAGAGACGTGCCTCTAAACTTTATAAATATATTAATCTGAAAAAATATTATTTTATTTATAAACACTAATTTGGTAATGAAAAAAAAAAACAAAAACAAAGGAGATTTGTTCACAGGTTCACCACTCTTTTAAACACATTCTAGTACATCACCACGAGTCAACTCTCCTCCAGCTGGGAAGCTCATATGCTTTCGTGGATTTAAAACGTCACCGGTTTATATATGAACATTTTGTAAATTTCAAGGTTATCCTTTTTCCATAACTACATTAAATTAACAAATAAAATTTAAATCCAGAAGAGGCAGTGAGTGTATGTATTATTACTAGTGCATAACAACATGTTGGATGGTCCGGCAAGCATGCAAGCACGGGCCGGGTTGATATTATAATAATATCTCTGGAAATAAGGAAAATTAAAAATTAAAACCAGAAGAGAAAAAAAAAAAAAAAAAAAAGATAGCACGCGAATTTCCGAGTTCAGATGCAGGAAAAAAAAAAAAAAAAAGGGTTGGCAAATGTCATGTCTGTCTGGATCCAGGCTTTATGGGATTCTCTTAAATGAACCTGAAAACGTCCAAACATGTCGTTTTAAATCTAGATCACATGATAAGTACTTTCTCTGTATAGTGCTGCAATCTCATCACCTTTGGGATCCTCTTCTCGAGACATTTGTGCAGCAAGCTACATTGTAATTCAAATTCTTACTAATCATGTTATTATTAATTAATTTATGTAATCTCAAATGTTCAGTACCAGATCTCTTAGAAATACAGATAGTATTTATACTTTGGTATGTCAATTATTCCATCGGTAGTAAGATTACTAATGAATTTACTGATGAGAAAAATATATTAAATTTTTTTTATCAGCTTCAGTCTATTGGTATTGCCCTTATAAATTTTGCCATATAACTGACAGAAATACTATATATAATTTTATCGGTGATAAAACAGAGGCACGGTGATATTAATTTACAGTAATTTCTTTTCAATTCTTTGGAACATACCAATGTCATACTTAATCCATCATTAATACCATCAGTAATTATTTTAAAAAAATCTATTTAACAAAAGTGAAAAATAATTATATTAATATAAAGCAACACTCCATAATACTCAAGAATTGAGTTGCTTGGAAAAAAAAAGGAAGAAAATCAACTCAAACAAATTTACAACAAAAAAGTAACACAAAAAAATAAACAACAACAAAAAATAAATAAATCAACTAAAAAACTTTTTCACCTAACCTAGAAAACCTATTTCAAAACCCATAATCATGAAATAAATAAAATAATTTAATTGAAATTCCACAATAAAAATAAAAAAAAATCCAACAAAATTGATCTCATATTAAAAAAAATCCTACAATAACATTCATACAATTATCAAGAACATAAAAAATATAAAAAAATTATGCAAAAAAAACACACAAAAAAAAGAAGAAAAAAGAAAAAAAATCATAAAAGTATGTTAATTTAAAAAAACCGAGAGGAGAAAAGAAGAAGAGAGGAGAAGACATACCAACCTATGGAGGAGAAGAGAAGAGAAGGAAAGAAATGGATGTTGGTGTTTTTTACATAAAGGGAAGAGAAGAAAAAGGAAGAAGATGTGTGTCTGTTAAGAAATGAAGGAGTCTAATTTTTTTATTAGGGTATTTTACCGATAAATAATTAAATATTGATATTTTTAATCATTTCATCAGTGATTTCTTCTGTAATATTTGATTTAAATTTTTAATTTCATAAAAAAATTTCAGAAACCCCCAAAATATCACTGACAGCTTTTCAATTCGTCGGTGATTTCATCTATAATATTTAATATAAATTTTAATTTAATAAAAAATCTGAAAAACCCCTCAGATATCAGTGATTTCACACGTAAAGAACAATACTTAACAGTACAATTGAAAAGTGAATAGTTCCAGAGCTCTCTAAAAAATACTGATTTTAATATATTTTATTAAAAAATATATTTTTTCACTTGAAATATTTTTTAATTCATTAAAATCAATATATATATAATTTCAATAATTTTTTAAAAAAATTAAAAAAATATTATTCGGCACGCAGTCCCACAGTGCGGGCGGGCTATAAATGTAGTCCAACCTATATGAATAATCCACCCACATGAAATTATAATTAAAAAATTGTATGGCTTCATTAAAGAAGACTATGGATATCTCGTCTTGATTGTAATTGGCAAATCATTATTATCAAAACACTAAACAGAGATGCTGTTGGAAGAAGAAAGGAAAAAATACAAAAAGGAAGCACGAAAACTGAAGCAGAGAATCTTCACGTACAGGTAGTATATTATTCCAAGCAGACCGTCCTTGTAAGAATAGCAGACGCCACATGGCAGAAAATGTTGGGCTACGTTCTGGTCTATGTGCCGCACTATACTATGACGCCTCACATTTTGCCACGTATATTCTGTCCCCATGCACACGAAAACACCCTTTTCATGCTCCCTCGCCCGTCAACCCAATAGTAGACAGTATCTGGAAAAGAAACCCTCCATTGAAAATTGATCTTTTTCCTCTTTGCTCTTACAGATAGATTTGGGACCTTCTGTTAACATTTTTGGATCTTATCGTCTTCAACATCTTTAAAAAAAGGTGATAACAGTATTAAAAAAGTAATGGAATCGCCATGCATCAGCAACGATAGATGGCCGGGAGTGCCAAGGAGCTAGCCCAGATGGTTCCGATATATATAGTTAAGCTAAGGACGGGAAGAGGGAAAGCAACGCTCCGAGATCGAGAATGGGATGAGAAAAGGAAAGGGAAGTGGGCACAGAAAACAGCGTGGGATAGAGAGACGGTGACATGTCCTAAGAACAAAAATCAAAAGACCCTTTGGTTCTGTGCATTCCTTTATTTAACTTTTAACCCTTTTCACTCCTCTTTGCTTCGGCAAGAAAATCACCGTGCTAGCTGCATCAGAAAAACAACTCGAGTTATCATTGCTTTTGATGTGCTATTCCACGATTTGAAGTGACCTATGCGGCTATGCCAGTCGACCATTTCAAAAACTCGCTCGCCCTTCCTGATTGTATAAAATAAAATAATAAAAACATTGAAGAATATGGTTTCCCCCCCTCGTTCATGCACGCAAAAATCATTAAAAGTAATTGCAGGGAATATTCGATGACTTGGATTAGCTAATTCTTGGTGATTGAGCTAAAATTTTGATAAGAGTAAGCTTCGATGTGGGCATTTTTGGAGGATCAAAAGAAGAGACATGGGCAGTGGCACCTTGGTCCTCTGCTCATACTGGTAGGTGGAAGGTAACAAGGATTGGCATTGTTGGTCCAAAGACATCACGTTACTGCACCTTATTTGTGTTTGGTTTAATTGAACAAAGTGTTGCCTGATAATGCGTGAGGGTCTGCGTTTTGGAAACTGGAGTTATCACATAACATCAGTTCCATAAATTTCTTGCTTCTGGCAATCTAGGACAGACCGACCAGTAAGCTGCACCAACTTCTGGCAATTCAGTGAAGATTAGTTACCAACTCATCAGATTTGAGTCCTAACTTGAGTAAGATAGGGTGCGAACACACTAGACATCCCACACTTCCAAGTCACTACTACGCCTATAGCTAGGCATGAGCTCTTGAAAGCAAAACAGGGAGCACTGCTTGTTAGCCTTGTCGTGTTGGAGATTGATAGGGGCAATACTGTCCATACAAAGTAAGACAGGGAGAACGGAGTACCACTACTTATTTGCATTGTCATGTTGGGGATTGACAGGGGCGATTTTGTCCACAGAAAAGCTTTACAGCACTTCTTGAAAGAGAAATAGTGACCGGAGAAAATAGTAAAGTTAAAACCTGCGTACATGATGATGACTTACTGATAACCAACCTGACATGCCTATAAGAAAGCACAAAGCCTGTGCTTTTCTACTCTCTTTCATTTCATTGTCCTGTTTAATTTTCAGCTAGTGATGAGGGGAAAGATAAAGTAACAATGAGATGATCAGAGCCAGTTACTTTTCTTTTTCAGTAAAATCATTAGCAGCAACAGAAAAGGAAGCTTCATATAACTCAGAAGTTATACCTCTCTTTTTAGCACATTTGCAATGAGTATGATGCATCACATTCCCACTTCTTTTTACCATCTCTCCGAAGTAGTATAGAAAGCAAGATGGAAAGATTTAAAAAAAAAAAAAATTAACAAACGACTGTTCATTCTCCTATCTTCTTTTGGTATCAGATATTTCCCTTGATTTCATTTATGCTCTCTTTCCTTTTTAATTAAAGAATTGTCAGCAAATTAGACCTCTAAACAGCTCCTGGACACAGCAAGTGCTCTGTGCTCCTGCAAAAATTGTGAGGAAAAATTACTCAAGTACTCGAGATGTTTCTAGTTCTATTTTGAAGTTCAAAGTCTGGGTGGTGTACAAAATATTAATAAAATAGAGTACCAAATCATTAACATATTAGCTTTTGTTTACCTTATAATATGATAAGAAGCACAATATATTGTTTTGAGCTAGCAATGGTTGCATTTTCCAATTAGGACATTTACTGGTGATGGAGGTTTTCGACAACATATACAAAATTCGCGCCTATTGACATGAGGAAAAAGGCATGCAGAGAATTAGACTAATAAGTTGAGGAACAAGAAGTATAATCAAACTCCAAGTGAAGGACCAACCTCCATTTGGGTTGTAGGCAACAAAATGTCTCCATCACTGCTGAGGTGGAGTCAAATAGTAGAGCAGCGCCCACCTACAGCAAAATAAGAGACCGAATCATTAATAAGAATAACAAGAAGCAAGAGGGCGTTTTCAACCAAAAACTGTAGTCCAAAAGAAGACAAGGTCTGCAAAAGTGCTTTCAAAAGTTATGCACGGTATATACTCTATTCATCTTGGTTGAGTTCAACTAATCCATATTTTTATAGGAAAAATATCAGCATTCAGTTTTCCCTAGAGACGCTAACTTTAATACTTCAAAGTTGTAAATAGGAAGATGGCATAGAGTCCCCTAATAATCACACGTTTTCAAGTTAATATCAGAACCTTTGCGTTCTTTTCATGAGGACAAGACAAGAAATTATGACAACATATATGACAAGAACTTACCTGGCTAACTGAGGACATCATTAAGGTTATACAAAACATCTAGCTAGTATGAACACGCAGTCCAGAAAAAAAAGAAGGTGAATCTGCGAGAATAAGCTAGATACCAATTGGTTGTGTCAGGTTACCTGGGACACAGTGCAGTCAACCCTGTTTTACTTGAACACACTAGCAAGCAATGTTGGTGATTTGCGTATCCATCCTCAAAAGAAACTGAGTTCGGTGTATCCATGTGAGTATGGCAACAGCTCTTCTACCTCAATTCTAGAATTGGAACAACTCGTGCTTCTCTTGATTCGGCCACGATTTATAGATTCAACCTCAGCCAAAAATACACCATAAACTGGTCTGTGATCTGAGAACCTTGACTCCCCACGTACATAAGATAACTGATGGAGGCCCTTTCCATACCACAGTATACGATCACACCTACATTTGTATATAGCCTGATTATTTGTATGTCATGAAACTCAAGCATATTCCTTTCACATAGTCCCATGAAGATGTTACACAGTTTGTTTAAATTTTCTCCGTACCAAAAAATAAAGTCTTTTCACAATTTTCTCTGAAAGAAAATTCTCTCCCCTTTTTTTCCATATTCTGAAGAAGAGGGGGGAAATGGAGATTACCATGCAGGAGTTCTTCGTTTCTCCTTTAGGTGCCTATCATCCCCTGCATATCTATCTGAGTTATTGGAATACTTGTATGTAGGAGGGAAATAAATCCTCCCTTCACTCCATCCATCAAAGACCCGCCCTCGTCTCTGCTCTATCCGAAGCTGAAAAGTAAGAATTATCAAATGTGGTTAGATTGTGCAGCTCTCATCGAAGAACCACAAAACCCTTCCCAAGTAGGGAATAAAACAGCACATAATTGTACATGCATCAGAAGAATATCTAAGATTTTAGGTGCATGCCTGGTCATTCTCTAACAATGCTCTCCAGTTGTGCATCTCGACAAGCGTTTTCACAGCATAATAAGACAAGGCAACCCGGTAATTCAAATCACCTACCCAAATAATTCGACTGCCAAGACAAAGAAGATTGAGACACGGTATGTTTATTGGATAAAAAATAAGGAGGAAATGTCTTAGAAAATGCCTTACTCATGCTCTAAAATTGTTTGAGGGGAGTATTTGTCTCCCCTATCATGAACTCTAGGAAACCTAGTCTTCCTAAGGATCTCCATAACGTCAGAGTTTCTTCGCAGCTCGTCTCCCTCCTTCTGCCCAGATGTCAAATGACTACAGATGAAGCAAAAGCTTGTTTGGTGCAATGACATGCTAATTGAAATTGAGCCCTGGAAAACCCCGAGAGAATAAGAATGTTTTTTTGCCCCCTAGTTCATCACAATTTTGCTCTCAAATTCATAGGAAGGAAAATGTACCTTGTTTCCAAGATATCCCATCAATCCTCTGCCCACACAAGACACTTTGAGGTTGCGAATGTCATCTCTGAGATCGCTCTTTACCCATACTGTTAGAAATATCCCAACCATTTGTTTACTGGCCACCAAACAGTATCTTGACTGACCTGTTTGTCTTTCTCTATCCTCCATTGACAAGGATCCACTGTACTCAATAGGTGCGTATTGATTAGCACCTGGTGAATCCCCTGGTCCATTCTCATCATCAGAGGAACCCCATTTGAAATTAGGATCATAATCACTAGGTCTATTCCCAAAGATAACCCTGTCACAGACACTAAAACGTCGATCAAGTCTAGGTTGTGCCATCTCCATGTCACCATCCATTCTCATGCTGCGGCTCAGGGACTGAAAGGAACGGCGATGGAAGAATGATGAGGCTTTCTGCCTCGTTGATCCCTCAAAGTCTGCATCCAATTCTACAATGGGATCAGAGATTGGTGAAGGAGTATGGTATCCACAACTGGTGCCAGGAAGACTATTTAGAGTCTTTCTAATAAGAGCTAGCCATTTTTTGGCCGGTCCATTGTCTTCTGTGCCCAAAACATTTCCAGCATTCAAAGGCACAATTTCTTGAAACCTGGAACCGGTGAGATCAAATAGATTAGCTTAGTATTACAACAAAGCTGGTTGCCTTAAATAGATGGGACAAAAAAGAATTGGTTATTTTACAAACCCAAGAACATAAATATCAGCAGGGGGTGAAGTGTGAAGCCAATCCTCAAGGTTCAAATGACTTGGAGGAGATTTTCCAGCTACATTCCATGTTGCTACAAATATCCTGCACTCAAATTGAAACACAATAAAAACCAAATCTTAGCAGGAATCAAATCAAGGCAACACCATGGTTAAGAATTGGCCATACCTATATTGGTTCACATCTGTAACTTGTGCAGCATCAAGGTCTATTTTGCTTCGCTGAACTCGATCAGAATGCCTCTTGGACGATCTCTCTGCGCTTCAAAGTGAGTGGGTTTGAGAAGAATTTTTGAAAAAACAAAGGGGCAAGATAAATGAAAAGGTACAACACACTACTAATTATCATTATTCCTTTAATAAAAAATTTGGAAGTTAAAAGAGTGCCGTGGTCCAGACCAATACTGGGAGGTTTCTGATACTGAACCTGTTTTGTTTTTCTTGATGGTGCATGCTTCTCTCTCTGAGAAGCTGCGCCTCCAATCCTCACCACCACCTGAAAAAGACATGCAATAAAGTAGTTAAAGCTGTGCTCTTTCCACTGCCAAATGCATCAATCAAACATATTCAAACAGCACAAAAAATGAATACTCTTTAATATGAAGAAAACCAAAACATTTTTGAAATTCGTAGAGGAAAGGAACAAATTGGCAGATCTTGAACTGCAGATGGAAATAGCAGGACCCCATTAATCCAAAAACATTTTTATTGCAAAAAACAGATAGTGATGCAGGAATAGAAATAATGCTAAGTATTCAGGGTCTAGAAGAATCCAAATCCAACTCAGTAACAAGTTTCTTGGACAGAAAGGGCCAAGATTCCCCAAATCCAATAATAAGATAAAAGACCAATAATCACCTCCATAAAGGACATCATCAGCTTGAAATTCCTCAGCTTTGCTCTTGATATTGAACCACTTCTTGACCAGTGTCTTAGGCCATGAAAGCTTCACCAATAACACACACACAAAGTTGGCAATTAGAGAGAGCATAAATGCATTGAAAAAGATTCAAGGATTTCTTATTGGCATTTTCACAAACCTTGCTCTTTTTCGGGTTCTCATCTCTCATTGTTTCACAAATTCATATAGCTCTCCAGATTATATTGCTACCCTGGCAAAATTTAAGTCCCTCTTTGTTAAACCGTGGCTTTATATTTCTGGGTTTGCGTAGAACAGAATGTATACGTTGAAAAAAAATAAAATCTCAAGAAATTCAAAGAATCTTGAAACAAGATTTTATTTTTCTTGAACAATCCAAGAACAAGTCCAAGCTCTTGTTTTTCAAATAAAGACAGAAGTTCAGTGATTTCTTAAAGGAGAAGAAGAGAAAAAAGGGCAACGCTCTGTTCCTTCGGTTAATGAAGAGAAAACAACATAAGAGTCAACAAGAAAAGCCCCAGCTCCTCTGCATCTTATACACAAAAGTGCATAAGAATCCAGTTTTCTCTTCTATGTCAAGCCCCAGAGGAAAAGAAATAGAAACTGAAGGAGAAGGAGAAGCACTTAAAACAGAAACGACCAACAGAAGAAACAAGGAAAGAGAGAGAAAGAGAAAGAGAGAAGTGATGCGTGGAAGAAAGACTATGAGATTCTGATAGTATAACAAGACAATGTAGAGAGTAGGGAGAGATAGGGATAGAAAATATAGTGTTTTTTCTCTTCAATGTAACAACCAAAAAAAAAAACTCGTTTCTTCTGCGTAGACAGGCAAAGCATCGATCTTGAAGAGAGAATAAAGTTTAAGGTGTTTTAGGGAGTTAAGACTTAAGACCCGCCCTCTCTCTCTAGCCTTTTTTAATCTTTTTTTTTACCGACCCCAAAAACACTCGAGGACCAGCCAATTAAGCTTCTGGTTTTGCGACGTGAAGGCAAGAGCCAGTTATACTCAGCCACCTGCTCACATTACTAGTACCCAAGTCACACCCAAAAAAACAAATATATATTGCTTCTGTTTTTGTGCATTAACAGCAAGGAGCTACTCTTCCTGCCTTTGGTCGGTAAAGTTGGGTTTGATTTATTCTAACATGTATGATGTACCCAAAGCAGTACCAATTCCTACATTTGGTGTTCTGTTCACATTAAAGAGTTAGTTACCGGAAGAAATAGAGATAAAAAGAGTTTGTTTAAGTTTAATTTATGTGTGATTTTTTTGGGTTTGGGAGATTATATGTATAGCTTTGGAAGCAATGTATCTCCTAGAAAAAACCCTGTTTGCTGCTTTTTACCGGTCCATGTGCTGGTCTGCCATGGTAATTTTGAGGCTCTTTTTGACTCAATCTAGACTTATGCCCAAGAGAAACAAGGCAATTGTGCTAATCCGAGGCTTTTTATTTCTTCTAATTCTATGTCTTCTAAAGCATTAACTCGTTTTCATGCATGGGCTAAAGCAAAGTTTTGTGCTTTGGGAGCCCCCTAGTGGGAGAGGTATATTTGTTTACATAGGTGTTGGATCTTGTTAGGACATCAAGGGTCCCAATCTCTCCTTCAACTCACTCTAACTATCCCACGCGATCTCCTAGGGTTATGTGCAAACTCCATACATTATGCTAGTTTAGTAGCTAGCCAGAACAAATTAGTTTCTTGGTTTAAACTCTCTAAATTGACAAATCTCAATCCCACATGCTGCATGTGGGAGACACTGTCTGGGTGGGTCTGAGTTCCCTTTTGCTTAGTTTAAAAGTTTTTCATTGTTTCAACTTTCAAGGCTCTTAGCAATCAAGTAGTGTGGTGCTAGTTTATGTGTTCAAGGATATTAAACTAGTAGTCTTAAATGGAGTTGACGGCAAGACAATCCAAGTAACAACCGAAGTCTAATCTCAAATTTTGAAGCCCCCTAGCTACTGCTTTACACAAACCCCCACCACTCTAGTGAAGCTTCCACTAACATCATAGCCTACTTGGCACCGATCACAGGTTGTCGAAGATTGTCCCAAGTCATTGTTGTCCAGCTAAACTCCCTCGTTTATACAAACGTGGCAACCCATTATCAGGCAGACAAGAAGATTTTCTATTCTGTTCCTGGGAAGTGCTTAATCATGCATACTTTTGTGATTTGGTGGTTGGTAATGGTGCTTCCCATTCTATGAATCTCTAACAGCATGTTCTTGTTTGCTGCTTCTGTGAAGATGTCCAAGGAATAATTTTAGTATTAAACAGTAATTAAAACAAAAGGGGCCTTCAGTTTATGATAATTAGGATTAAAAATCGAAAAGGTAAGAATTGATGCCGGCCCAATCAGGCTCTTACTGGCTCCAAAATCAAAACCAGAGAGAAAGACAGAGGAATGCGCTGTTGCATGTAAGATTTTCTGGGGGTGGTGCTTTTGAACACTGCATAGCACAGGGCACACTGTAAGAACATTAATTTTGACAGGCCCTGGCTTTCATGGCAAATCTTCCCCACAAGTGTACAACAAATGTAAATATAAGAAGATTGGGATCTAAATTAAAGACCATTGGGGCCCTGTTTTTAAATGCTCATCCAGAGGGCAGGAGGGGATTCTCATTCTCTGTCTGGAGATCTTCCTCTGTGTGTACATGTACGTGTATATTAGCAAACTATTTTCATTAAAATCGTATCCAAGAGGAGAATTTTCTTTAAAAAAAATTGACATGGGTTTTTTAATTTTTTTATAAAATAACAAAAATAAAAAATATTTTAAAAAATAGCTTTGTAATTAAAAAAATGTGATTTCTATTATTAACCAGTTTTTTAAAAAAATTGCATGTAAGAACTGTGGTTTTTTAAATACCATGATTTTCATTTGCAGTTTATTTAATTACCACAACATCAATATCGATTTTTCATGATATTTTTTAAAATATTTTTTTGTTAATAAAAAAAATATAACACGTATGCTGGTTTGAAAAAAATACCCCAGAGAGTCAGAGGACACCGTACATATGCTTGGATTCAATAGAGATACGACTGTATTTATGAATCCTCAAATATTTATTTCATGGTCTTTCCCTTATCAAATCGCCACGTAGGATTAAAAGACCAGCAGCCGTCAGATTATTTACATAAATGGATATAGCGCAGTAAAATAAAATATTTTTAAAGTCAGTATAATTAAAAAAAATAAATTATTACAGTGATTAGTATGCGTAGACAGCATGTACGTACCTAGGTATATTGCGCATGTAGTATCTGTGCAATTCAAACTTCTTTTTTCTAACAAATTAATCCATCCTCTCATAAAATAATATGCATATTTTGTATTTTTATTCATTTTATAGTTATTATTTCTTTATAAAACATAGGATTAATTAATTCGTTTAGAAAGGAACTCTCTTTTCCTCAAAAACATGTCATAAATTAGGTCTCTTCTTCTTCAACAATGTTTTTATGGTCCTCTTATCCATAACTTTCGGAACTTTATTGCTCATTCAAACTACAATAGCAAAAATAAAAATAAATAAATAAATAAATAAATAAATAAAAACCACCACTGAATCCTAAGTACATGCTAGCAACTAGGATTTTTTTTTTTTTTTTAATATCCATTTATCAAGTGTACTGGTGCAACAAAAGACATGTTTCGAAAACTGCCTTGCCAACTTGTTCGAAGTGAACGAAAAAGAGCGATGTATAGGTTAACGAGGCAGTCAAAGGATGATGTTTGATTTGTACTTTGGGCAAAGTTTCTGCTCATTGTAGGAATTTGATTTCCTTTCTGTTTCTTTTTGCTTTTTCAGCTTTAAAAACACCCCCTCTCAAGCCAGCTTCTTTCCCTAGCACAGATTTCACCTTAAACCCGTTTTAAGATTGTGTTGATTT
>Ga0325401_1002552_pt1 | contig 16256 bp, 11 predicted proteins | sample PopdelMetagenome_FD_205666 | JGI IMG/M metagenome (GOLD analysis project Ga0325401, IMG submission 205666) | Populus deltoides microbial communities from Bellville, Georgia, United States - Xylem-PdKOR-R2 | ecosystem: Host-associated > Plants > Phyllosphere > Stem > Wood/Secondary xylem | place...
ACTATCAAGTCGGCACTTCAAATTTCATCATGTCTATGCACCTATGTGCTTTATGATAGACTGATAGTACTCCATATGCATTATTAAACTCAGTCTGGGATTTACCCAGTTAAGAATTCGGGTTTTAAGTTTTATAGGTCAACTCTGAACAACTCGGGTCAATTCAAAAAAATTAAAAAAATTAAAATTTTAATATTTTATATAAAAAAATCCGTGTAAATATAGATTATATATAATGTAAACAATGAAGTTTAAAAAAAAAATTTTAAAATTTTTTTATCCCACATTAAAAAGATATTATGTTAAACTTTTAAGTTGAAGTATTTAAACCAAAAAATATTTTTATCCCACATTGAAAAAACATAAATTTTTTCTTGGGAACATAAAGTATATATACTAATAGGTTCCAAATTTCAAATTGAAAAAACACAATTTTTTCCATGGGAACATAAAATATATATACGAAAGGACTTCAAATCATACATTAAAAAGATACTATGTTATCTTTTTAAGTTGAAGTATTTAAACCAAAAGGTTTTTTATCCCACATTAAAAAAATATGATTCTTTTCTTGAGAACATAAAATATATATACTAATATGTTTCAAATCCCACATTGAAGAAACATAATTTTTTTTATAGAAACATAGAGTATATATACAAAAGGGCTTCAAATCCCACATTAAAAAGATACTATAAAAAAATTAATTTTTTTTTAAAAAAAGATATTATGTTATTTTTTAAATTAAAATAATTAAACTAAAAAATTTTTTATTCCACATTAAAAAAAATATAATTTGATATGACAAGCAAATTTGACATTTGGATCATCTTGGATAAGTTAATAATTTCATAACATTGATGCCTGGGATGATATTGAAGAGCAGTAGTGTGAAGTTATGCATATAGATAGAGGAAAATATATCTTAGCAAAATGAGCCGCGAGCAGTGCCCTGCTTGCTCATGCATAGATATTCTTAATATGGTATATACACAGTGTTTATCTCTTTAATCATGGTGGGAACGAAGTCCTTTTCTTGATTTTGAGGTTAGTCAACAAAGAGTTTTGATGTATATACATATTATTTTTTCTTAAAAAATAGAGAAATAATCCAACATATCTAAGATTTGACAGAATATCAAGCCTAAATTATATGGAAATGGCTTGCTTTCAAACCGAACATAATTGAGTTTTAAAATATCATCTATGCTGTTGTGTCTGCAGATAAACTGTTGAAAAGATTCAGTGCACTGCAATAATTGGTGCAGTTGTATAGATAGATGGAGACATTACAGCTTTAAAGTCTTTTGTCTTCGCATTATCTACCAAGTCACAAAGCAAAGCTTAATAGCTAGTTTAGTCCAAACGAGTCCGCCTTAGCCATTTTTCACTCTTTGATTTTCACAAGCCATTTTTTCTACGATAAAAAAAAAAAAGGAGTGCTGATTGTTTATATGAAAGAGCAGGAAGTGAAATGGGGTTGCCTTTCTTTTTCCTTTGAATTCGAGAAAGTTTGTTTCTAATTTTATATTGCGTTTTAAAAAGGCATTTAATATGAAAAAATATTAAATTAATTTTTATTTTTGTATTTTTCAATTGTTTTTATATGCTGATATCAAAAAATAAAAAAATCTGAAATAAAAATTATTTTAATATATTTTTAAACAAAAAAATATTTCTAAAAACATCATCTATTATATATATAAAAAACTGCTCCGGATTATCGTAATATATATTCTGCTCAAATCCTACCAAGTGACAATAGTATAATTAGAGTGGTAGACCAACTTCAGTTTCGTATATGCATGCCAGCAGGATGTCCCGTCCTTGCTTGCACCTACTCTCTGTTTTTATTCTTACAGAGTGGCTATAAATAGTGGCACCCTTTCTCCTGTTCACAATGCAACAGAGTTCGAAACATAACTAAAGATCCAGTCTCCAAGGGTCTAATTAAGCTTTATCAATGGCTATTTCAAAGCTTTTGATTGCTTCCCTTCTCGTATCTCTTCTTGTGCTCCATCTTGCCGAAGCTGATCAGAAGGTAAAGTATTAATTCTTCAAGAGTATGTGCTCCTTTTAGATTTGAGTGTTGTCGAGTTCTTTTCTTTCTCTTTTCTGTGTTCAATCTTTCAGTATTAAAAAGATAGAAAACGACACTGCATTTGACTGATGCAGGTGAACTCAGATCAAGCAGCAAGCTATGTTCCTGGAAACAATATCGGTACGTAAATAACAGAACCCTATTCACGTATTTAATTGCTTAGTTTATCAAGATTAAATTAAAATATTGTTTACTATTCATTTACTTGATTAATGCGCCTTAATTTTGTTATCTATGCAGACTGTGGTGGCGCTTGCCATGCTAGGTGTTCGTTGTCCTCTAGGCCTCGTCTTTGCAAGAGGGCTTGCGGGTCATGCTGTGCCCGATGCAAATGTGTCCCTCAAGGCACTTCCGGCAACCTGGATACCTGCCCTTGCTATGCCACCTTGACTACTCGTGGAGGCAGACGCAAGTGTCCTTGAATTTAATCAGCCAATTTGCCCATCACTAAAATCTACGCATTCTCTACACGTATCGAGAATTAATAACCATTGGACTTCCCAAAAAAAAGATGCGAAGTTGTACTTTCTTACCAGATACGAGAGACATGTCGTTTCCTTTATCTTTCTTTAGTTTGTAATGTTTTTTTCTTGAATTATTTGTGATGAATATTGAATTGTAATGGCAAATGTTTGGAAATAAAATACCGGGTTTCGTTTTTCCTTTATTAATGTAGTATAAATTTGATTCAAATTATGTTATTGATTAACTGATATTTGCCAACCGTTCATTAGCTTTCAAATCATGGGATAAATTCCAAGAAATCGAGAAAGTGGTAGCAGGTAATAATTAATTAATGAACACTTTAATTTCCTCATCTCCAATCACATAAACATTGTTTTATGTTCCAGGTGATCAAGAGAGTGACGCAGCCCCGCGGATAGGGACGAATAAACTTTATCTAGTCCGAAGATACCAATATACATAGAATAAAACTCCCCGCACCCCTGTGCATGGTACTGGTAACATACACGTTGAAGCCCAATTTCATTCAGATTCATGTTATTCTGTGATTTTTAGTCACAGCAATTTAGAGTTGCTTCATCGAACATGAAAATAGAACTGAAAAGGAGGATGTTCAGAGAAAAGAACAATTACAGAAAAGGGTTGAGAATTGACCCTTCTAAAAAAAACCCTTCAAATTGGAGGCTATCGACAGTGATTTGGAATTGGATATTCGACTAGGCTAGGTGACAAGTTCGGGAAGGGCTCCGCTTTGGATTCTTTGCACACTGTAACAGAGGACCATTGTCACTGTGGAAAACCTCCCTTGCTTAGACCTTCTTCCCAGATGATAAAAGACAAAAAATATATGGTATACAGTCTCAGCCAAATACAGACGAAGCCCACTTGCCATTGATCTGCTTCGCTAGATTCTAAAGCCCTGTCACATTAGACGGGTGCGATCCCATCTCTAGCATTTAACTTGAACCAAGAGATGTTCGGTGTAATGGTTAAGTTGACTTCATACTCTTTGAAATTTATTTCTTAAATACATTGTGAGGAAATAAATTTAACCATGATTAATTTACAAGTTGATAAAAAAATGCTTTACATAGTAATTATTAAATTCGGTATAACTTGACATGTTCATCTATAACATGTTTGTAATGTGAAACTTGACTTAAATTGAGTTTTAAATTAAACGGATTCTAATATTAAGCTGATTTTAAAATAATGTTTCAAATAAATAAATAAAAACCTAAATTTACTATATTATCCCTTTCTCATTTTAGTTTTTGTTCTTGCTTCGAGAGATAAGGTAATCTTTTCACCGTGCCATAAATACATTTCAAGGATTATGTAGAGTTGTTTTGATAATTTTATCGCACAGTAAAATTATTAATGCAACCCTTTAGTAAAATAATCTAAAGTCTTCTACACAAGGATGTTTTTGTATTTACATATTTGATATAAATAGTAGATTTCCCTTACCATTATAATTTTTTAGCTTTGGCTTCAGGAGCTTGGTTATAATTTCATCTTGATTGGTTTGTTATTATTGTTTACTATCACAGTCAATTTTGGTTTTATACAAATAAAACAAAAAAGTTGTTGATGCGTGTCGCGCACGTGTTTACATGGCAACTGCTTTATCATCTTCTATCAGCACGTGCAACTGACTCCGATGGTAATAACCATGATTTTACCGCATCATTTGATTCATCTCAATATCCTTTTCCTCTCTAGGTAGTGAGTATGTGGTAGTTCGGCATGGTTTGACCCAAATTGTTTTTTTTCTTTTTTTTTCTTTTCATTCATTTTCTTCATCGGATTACATGCTAACAATGCAAAAAATCATATTAGCCCTTCCATGTTTTTTTTCTTTTGATTTAATCAATCTTCTCTTATTTGCAATTATTTTTTTTTACATTGATTATCTTTGGTTGAATTTTATTTTCATTTCATCTTCATACCAAACTTGGTCATAATTCTTTCCATTGCTATTTTTTAATTATCTTCTTGATGGATTTTTTTTTTACAATTATATTTCTATACATTTAATTTCATTTGGTTTTTTCCAAAACATTCAATTTCATTTAATTTTTATGTCGAATTTAGTCATAATTTTTTTAATTGCTATTTTTTTATTTTACATTGTTTTTATTTTGTTGAATTTTTTCTCAAATTCATCCCTTAATATTTGTTTTATTAAGAATCTTGCTTTTTTATTTTTTAGGTTTGTATTTAATGAAGTCATTCTTGTCTCATGACCCAGTTAACAGATCTGAAGAATTATCATGAGTTGGTCTCTATTTTTTTTAAAGCATTTTTTTAATATCCTTTTGCCAGTATTTTTTTTCACTTTTTTATTTATATGATCACCCCAATTTCATGTCACACGTCATGTGTTTAATTTGTTGACCTGAGTTGGCTATCGAGTTCGATTAAGGCTTTTATTGTTTTTTTTTCTTTTTGCTTTGACAAATTCTTAAAATTTATATTTTTAAATTGACCTTTAACAAACTTTTTAATAGTTCTGGATCTTGAGTTTCATAGATTGTGAGCTTTTTAAAATTCATCCATGTTTAGGATGTGTTTCCAGGTATGCTTTAATTTTATAAATGTTTTCAATTTCATTCCTTATAATTTTTTCATTCTTTAAAAGTTGGTCTTTATTTTTTTTAATTGCTTTTTTTTTAAATTTGGGATTGTTTTTTTTTCTTTTTTCATTAATTGGATCCTCCTTGGGTTTTTTTCTATTAAATTTTATCTTCTTTCTTTTTGTTAGCTTTTGCATGTTTTTTTATGAATATTTTTATACCGATCTTATTTTTCAAAATTAAATTGACTGAGAATTATATTTTTTGATCGAATCTGAGTAAACAATTTAATGGGATGCAAATTTCAGAGATTAGATCAAGTTTAAGAGGTTTGTCGGTTTTGCCCTGTTTTTTTCTAGATTGATGTTTTTTTTTAAAAAAAAATTTGTTTTCTTGTTTTTTTTGTTTGATTCTATTGGGTTAGCCTTCAATAATTTTTTTATATTTCACCCTTACCGTTTTTTAATCTATCACATTACAAATAACTTTTAATTTTATCACCTATGATTTTTTTAATTTTTTAAATTTGGTCCTAGTTCTTTTAATTGTTTTTTTTGTTTGAGATTTTTTTTTAGATTTCATCCTCAATGAGTTTTTTCATGTCAGATTTTAGCCCTATTATTTATTTTGCTATTTTATTTTAATAATTTTTTCAACGATTCTATCATTAAAAATTAAATTGGACAACATTTAAGTTTATTGATTGAACCCGGGTCCATAATTTAATAAGTTGCAATTGTTTTAGATTAAAATAAGTTTAAGAGGTTCGTTTAGGTTTATATGTTTTTCTCACTTTTTTTTAATTTGATAATTTTTTATTTTTTTTAAGTTTGACTTTTTTTCTTATTTTTTTTAATTAGGTTAGTGTTGAGTTGTTTAATAATCCAAATAAATCCAAGTGTGATTTTTTTGTTGTTAATTTTTTTATGTTTTTTTTATTATTTAAATTGCCTCTTTAATGAAAATATATTTTTTTTAAATTATTACTTTTTTTACAAAAAAAAAAAATGTTGAGCTAGGGGGGACGCGCCGGCAAATATCCAGTAATAATCTAACGAGCTGAGTACTTTTCCGAGTTTAAGAATGATGCTCCATAATAAATGCTAAAAATATCAAATGGGGGTGTTTCTGTAATTTTCCTTAAACTTAACCAACTTGAAATGAAAGAACTGGAAGTCACGAATCACTCATGACCCGATGTCACGCTGAGACGCAGAGAATCGAATCATCATCACCGCACACAAACAAAGCCGATCTCTGAATCAAATAATCGCCGATTCTAAAAAACCTCCCCTTCCTCGTGTCTGCAAGCTTTTTTTAGAATCCACGTAGTAGTAGATTTCAATCTCCCTTCTCAGTAACAAACACACCACTCTCTCTCTCGCGACTGACATAAGCCTTACCCTTCACTGAACTAAAATTCTAGCACGTGTCATCCACATCCCAAACAACGAATGAACAGTTAACCCAGACCTTTTCTGTTAACTAAAATTCTTAGAAAGACACAGTATGTATGTGCGTATACATTGTGCACGTGGCAACAATCTAAGACGTATTAAATGATAGCCGTTGATGAATGAACAGAGGCGTTGATTATCATGAAGTGGGAAGAGGGTCAAGAAGTGACAAGAAAGGGAAGTCGGGGCTTCATAAATCCGACGTGGCTGACACGTGTAAGTAGCCCAAGATGATAGATCGGACGGTGGTGGATAAGTAGAGAATAGAAACCGTGGAGATGGGGAATTACGTGAGAATCGGGAGTGTGTATAAATGAAATCTGGAAGTGACAGAGAGAGAGAGAGAGAGTAGCATTAATGCTTCGGGCTCTCCGTCGCTTTGGAGATTGTAGTCTGTGATTGAGTGAATGTTTTAGGGTAGGTTTGACGAATCAAAAAGATGATTATCGTTGTCACTCGTCACTGCATTGTCCAGTTTTTTCTTGATAGTTCTTGAATTCTTGGCCTTTGTTTTTCTTAAAAAAATTTGAAAAAATCTTGCTTGCAGAGTAGAAGGAAAGAGCGGAAGTAGGGGATGATGGGGGAGATTTGATGCCATTAATGGGCTGGATAGGTTTTAATTATAATAAAGGAAAAGTCTTTAACGAGTGAGATCTACTCTCTTTAAATTTTTCCAAGTGTGTTTCACGGGTTGCACAGAGACTCACAGAGAGGGAGAGGGAGAGGGAGCTTTTGCCTTTTTCCTGTTGTTCATCTTCTTTCTTTCTGCTTTGAGTTTTTTTTTCTCTTTCTTTCTGCTTTATTTTAGGAAGAACCTGATTCTCCTAACACGAGGAAGCGAATTACTTTTCTACCTTTCTTTCTTCTTCTTCTTCTTCTTCTTCTTCTTTTATCGATCTCTGTTTGCCTTCGGTCTCTGCTATATCTCTCTTAGCTTCTCCGAGAGAAATAGAGATCTTCGTCGGCTAGTACTCTCTGCTCTTCAAGATAAAAGAGAGAGGCGGAGAGATATCTGGCGAAACAAAAAAAGCCCAAACGCCATTTTTTCGCATTTCGCTTAACAACTAACACAACAAAAACTTCCATTCTTCTGTCCCTCTCTCTCTCTCCCCTTCATTACTCCTGCTGGTTTCATTGCTTCTAAATTGAATTTATTCCCTTCTTTCATTTCATTGAAGAAGCTCAAATTTTGAAGAGTAAAGGAGTGACAGAACAAGAAGAGAAGATCTGGGTTTGGCTTATTTTCGCTGGATTTTCTTGGGCCCCTGAAGAGGCAGAGGCAGATAAGGTGGTGGTGGTGTTGTTAGTGGGTTAAAATGATTGAAAGATGATAGAAATGAACAAGAATAAAGACGTCAGGCCAAGAGCCAGTCGGTTCTCAAGACAACAGATTAAGCAATCTGGACAAAAGCTTCTCTCTGGTGATTTTTTTTGGTGTGTTAATTTCAATTTTAATTAATTTTCTGGTCCCCAAGAAAAAAAATTAAAAATGTTGGTGTCTTTTACTTGAAAACAAAGAAACAAAACCCAAAATGAAGACTTGTCGTTATCTGTTTTATTCTTTTTCTGCTTCTGTCGTATCTTATTTTATGCTCTTTACTACTTTGTTAGCTATTTCTAGTAGTATCTTGTCTCTTATCTTTTATCTTCTTGTGATTTTTTTTCAAGGTTTGAATGGTGGTGATTTTGTTGTTTCTTGGGAGAAATCGAAGAGAATTAAAAGGTTGAGTGCTGTTAATAATAATAATAGTGAAAGTAATAAGGGGAGTTGTGGTTACGAGGTGGAGGAAGAAAAGAAGTGTGAGATGGGAGGTGGTGGAGGTTGTGACGTGTTTGATAAAGAAGTTCTTCAAGCACCTTCCGCTACTATTGGTACTGCAAGTACTAGCAACAAGAGATTCAAGCTTCCCAGAAAGGTAGGCTCAGTAATTATGAGGTGGTTGGTTTTTTTAATTAATTTCCTGCTTGTTCTAATGTTTGGTTGAATTTTAAAGCAGCTTATTGATGATTGCAATGGTGTTGTTCCGAGGAAGCTACGGTCAGGTGTGTTATTACGTTTGTCAATTAAGAAATCAAGCAGTACGACGTTTTTCTTGGTGGGGTTTTTTTGGTTATTTACTTGGATGTGTCCAGGTTTTCAAAACTAAGTGTTTTTTTGGTGGTGGGAATTTCGTGGAAGTTTCTTTTTTTTCATGTTTTTAGATGGTTTTGTTTTGTTTATGGCTTTGTAAATTTTGGATTGGAGTTGAAGCAAAACCGAAGCCTTTTGCCTTTTCTTTTCTTTTCAAGGAAGAAAGATTCTGTTTGTTGTACTTTTTAATTCTATTTACTGTGCTGATGCTGCCACTTTCGTGGTGTATTTATTCTTTTTAAGTAATTATTTATGGTATCGTGTTTGATATTTTTTTAGTTCTTTAATATTCGTAAGCTTGCTTTTCCAAGGGAGATACTTTCAGTTTCTTAAAAATGAACAAAGTTTTTTTCATTTTTCTTTTCATGAAAAAAAGCAAGAAATTAAATATCAGTTCTTCATGTTTTTGCTGGCATAGTTTTGTAAATATACATGACCATTTTCAGCCATGAAGAAACGCATTAGCGAATCTGTCTCCCCACCTTTTCCAGATTCAAAGAAGCTATGCCACACTCATGGTGGGGTGGAATCACTGAAAAGGGATGGTTTAAAGAAATTGGGATTGAAAGTGGTTAGCCGGTTATCTCTAGCTTCTGATTTCAGTTAAATTCTTATTCCCCCTCTATTGAGCACTTCAATTTATATAAAGTTAAAAATGCTTTTCCAGACACAACCAGGGCCAGACTGGTCCAGTAAACAGAGTGTCTGTGGGCCAATAACCAAAGATGAAGAAGAAGTTGTGGAGACCTTGTATTCTTTGGCTGGAATGTTTGCCAGTAATGAAGAACCCGAAAATGATTGTAAATTGGGCAATGCTTCTTTGGATGCAAGTCGTTCAACTTTGCAAGAACGTAGTGAGAGTGATTCCCCCATTATTGAAGGTTTTTTTTTTTAGTTTCCTCCATAATTTTATTATTCTGATTTTTTTTATGCTGTGTTGTAAGTATGTTGTTTATCTAATTCTGTAGCCGTAAAAGAGGACTTGAACTCAATTTGCCTCCCGAGAATTGACGAGGCTGCTGAGGAAACATGGCATGTCGAAACTGCCAAAGTTGATTGTTTGAACGAGCCTAGTTTTCAAGAATGGCCTACTTTGTCCAGCGATAAAGTCCAAGGTGATTTAGGTAGTTGTGTTGCTCAAGTGAATCTGCCCACTATGTTTGCTAAACAGGAGGAGCTAAAGCCATTGTGTGATTCTTTCAATCTCTTCATTGCCCCTGTGCAATATCAGGATACTGTGTATGCTTTTCTTTTTTTCTCTTTTGGTTGTTATGTTAAATGCATTCCTTTGTTCATGGCTCCAAGGCATTTGTTTATTTCTTCCTTACATTTTTTGAGCTTGCAGCAAAGTGAAGCAGTCCACACAGTTAGAGACCTCACTCGAGAGAAAGCCAGACATTGCCTTGGGGCTGACAGCAACTGTAAGTCAACAGGATCAACGACATACAATCTGTCAATCCAAGACCAATGGTAAAACTCCTGCTCCTGGGAAATTATCATCTCAATAGCATACAATTTGATTGCAGATTACTTTTGTCTTGTGTAGTAGTACACTTAATAGTTGGTTTTTTCATCTGAAGGTCCAGCATTGTGGCCAGGTTTGTCTTCAACTGTATCAAGTGGTGCATGCAATTATGGATCTTCATCACTGTAATTTTCTCCCATTTCTTTGGTTTTGTACATTTACATCATCCATTATTTTGCAATTTGTCATGCAATTTTTACCTATTTCAGATCTTCTGCCACCAAATTTCCTTCTTGGATGGATACTGATTGTGGTGCTACCAGGCCCAGTTCATTCCAAAAATGTTCTTCTACTGGAAAGGTGATGGTTATGTCTAATGATTATTTCTCTTGCCTGGATGAATTGGTTGCTCATAACTTCTATGACTGGTTTATCTGATGGACTGTGACTTACACAGGCTTCTAAAGTCAATACTGGTAAAAGATCATGGAAGAGGTCCTCAACCCATGTTTATATAAGTCGTCTCATTCGGGCTTTACAAATTCCAGAGAGTAGAGATAGCTTGCCTCTGCATCTGAATCAACTGAGGCCACATGATATATTAAGGCAAGGTGTATTTATGACAATAAACAACTTCAATGGCAACAGGAATGGTTTGAATGGCGCTCCACCTTCTAGAGCCATAGTTAACATGACCGACAAGAGTTCAAATCAACGACAAAGACTCCATCAAGATCAGCCAGAGACTCCTTCTGGCGTGTACAATTCTCAGAAGCAGGTAAATCTAGCATTCAATTTCCAATGGTTTATTATTTTCTAACTGGTTTTGATCAATTTTTACTCCCTTGCAGACTTTCAATTTCTTGTCTTTGGCAACTGGCGGGGGCAGCCTGGAAGCTAATAACATTTCTAATGGAGTTGGAAATAGGTCTGAACAATCAGCTCAGCAGCAATTTCCTTATCTGCACTCACATTTGCAACAGCAACATTCCACACTCGCGAGTTTCCCTCTGTCCCAAGCATATTGCACATCCTCATCTTACCCCGATCAACCTGCAGCACAGCAGGTTTTTATCCTTACCTTTTAGATTGCATCTATGTATCTATGCTGATGACTCAAGAACTAATTGAAGAGATGGTTTTGCGCATCCTCAATCATTTATTTTTTGTCAATAATTACATCCATTAAATGGGGGGGATGCAGTGGAAGTGTAGTTCTGTGAATTTAGGGAGCCAGCCAAGAGGTGATCTTATGTTCAGCAGCATAAGGCTCTCTTTGGCTAAAGGTTTACACTTTGCTGAGTTACCTAGGGTCTTCAAATTCACACAAACTTCTACTGCATCCGCACCGAGTTACCTTGCAAGTTATATACCAACTTACTCTTAACTCTTGGTTTTAGGCCCGGGTTCCACAACCTCCCTACTTTGGCAACTTTTATTGTGGTTCTCGTACTAGTCCTTCAGGATTTGCAAAGCAGCAACAGGAGCAGCAGCAGGAGCATCAGGAGCAACTACAACGGCTTTGGGAAGCTCAGGTTGCAGCAGCTCAATATAGGACGCCTGCAAATTCCACCACCATGACTCAGTTTCCGAACTGGCAAAATGTAAGGCAAGACTCGCCTACACAGATATCACGTGCCCAACCCACCATCCCAACTTTGTCATCTCAAGAAGCACTGGGTCCCAAGTACGCTCAGATCTCTCAACAGCAGCTTATGACCATTACTACATTGCCTCATGCTAGGGTCAGAAGACAAGACCACCATCTCTCTTCTGTTTATGAAGAAACTGGAGGTGGGTTTCGAACTGTTGGTGCACTGCCATTGCAATTACTCTGTAATGATCGCCTATGAATTCTAGCCATTATCTATCAGATTGATTGGCAGAGATATTATTTGATTCGTTGTGTTAATACCTGCCACTTCTCAGCACTGTCAAATAGGGAATAAACTAGAAGCCAAGTTGTTCTTTGGGTGTTAAATTAAAATGGGGAAGAAAGCAGGCAGGGGAAGTTAGATGCTAGTGGAATTAGCATCCAGGGCTTATTATCTGAAAGTGGGAGAGGACATTTTGTACTGTCGCCTTTTCACTCGACGGATTGACTCGTGTGACTTGAGCAAATACCTATCTAAGAAAAACGAGGATTGATATATATATATATATATATATATGTTGACTCACTTTCTGAACCTTTATCCGAGTTAGGTTTCAAACCGGATTTGACAGCTGCTTTTATGTATGTAAGCTTATGGTTTTTATCCGCTTAACCTGCTTAAACAGCGGGACTCCTTTTAAGCAGCAGCCAATGGAGAGAGGAAGCGAAATTGGCTTCTTGAATCTAGAGTTTTACACCTGTGAATTTAGCGTCGAGGATTAGCTTGGCTTTTCATCCTATAATGACATGACAGGATAGGTCATAGGTGGCTTTTGTCTTCTCTGACATATCTGTCCTGGGATGGTAATCTTCTTACATGCTTGTCATATAATTTTCCTGCCCGTGTCAGCCGGTGCAGTCCTCGATCGAACTTGCGGGGATATGGCATGGGCTATGGGCTGAGCATTACGTCTGACACCTTGTTATGAGCATTTATTTCCATTCAGATCCAACGATTTCATGATAGGCCAAGAAAGCTGTGTATTGTGCTTTTGTATCATGCATCGCTACTACGTTTGAATTTCCCAGTTCTCACCTATCCATTACTTCCTCACTTTCCTCAGCAATGTTGGGCAACAGCAAAGACCCACCACCAGATATAGCTCCTAAATTTCTGGCATCTACTTTAAATACAAGCAGGGTTATACTAACAGTGCTGAGAGTTATAATTGTTTCTAGACATCCAGAATGTTATACGAACATGAAAATAGCACCCTTATTAACCTGAGCACAGAGTCATTCTATGCCATCAACTGAAAGATGATGGGAATTAACAGTACTCCATGGAAATGAAAGGCAGAATGAGACACAGAGACGATGGGAACCGAAGGATAAAAGAAGCAATTTCTGGCAAAAATGTCCACTATTACAAGGTATGAGCTGGCTGTGCTAGATGGGTATAGAAATAACTGCTGAACAATAAAGAACGAGACATACAAATACAGGAAGAAAAAATGGAGGACCAAATTGACACTCAAGACACTCTTCGCTGCAGAAAAGATGCTTACTCCAGCTTCTCCAGCTCTCCCATTCTCTCTATGATTGCCTGCGCATTACAATGAGTATCAGTTGCCTGTTTAAAGTGGGATTAATTTACCAAAATAACGAGGAAGAAAAGGAAGTTATGAAAAGTGTTGTGCCATGATAACTAAAAACTTATACATTTGTGCTTCCATTATCCTCCCAAAAAACAAACACAAATATTAGTTGATGGCATGGATCGACCATACAGTAATCCAAACACGTGGGGGTGGTAAAATGAGCAAAAACTTGTTTTCCCTATGAACCAGATTTGCCAGGAAGAAATAGAATTCCAGAAAATACTCACCCTCTTGCTTGTTTCTTGAAGCTCCCCAGCGAGAATGAATTCATCAAGTATCAAATAAACCTTTTAAGGAGGAAACAGAAAATCAAACAAAGAAGTGCATAAGAAAAACAGTAGCAAGTAACAGATTGCTCTATAGGAAAACACACGCACATGGAATGATAAAAAGCCAATAAGAGGCCTGTGAATTCCTTTCAGGAACTAATTATACGGTGTAATTGATCTGGTAACTAGACCAAAAGGCAAGAATCACACATAGTAAAAGCAAAGAAGCAGGAAACATCGAATCATCCATGCAACACCAATAGAATCGCAAGAGCGAAGACGAGCATGGTTAAAGTAACATTCTCACAACAACGAAAACGAAAAAATCATGACAGGGACAAACCTTGTGAAAGTTAAACACCAAATCTAGCTCACACACATTGCTGAAGAAATGATCCAATATCTCCACAAATAAATGAATGCACTCCAAATAAGCCAATTCGTTATCCGTTATGTCGACACACAGCGAAAAAAACAATCCAGCATACCGCCTGTATATCACCTTGTGTGTCCTAAACTGCAACCAAAACATTCCTTAGCTAAAACAACACTTCCATTATTACTCAATGTTCAAGTTCCAATTGTTTTCATTAATAAAAAGAATTCAACACAACTAATCAAATTAATCAGATTAGGATTTGTTTAAGCACCGGCTCCTGCTTAATTAGATCATAATTAGCTTCTTCTCTTTATCAACTCGAAAGGGATGAGAAATCAATTACCTCAACAAAATTCGTGAATTTAGCATCTCTATTAACAACCAATCGGTGAACCTAAAAAACACAATCGAATTCAAAAAAAAAAAAAACTAAAAAAATCAAACAATTAGAAATAAAAAAAGAGAGTATAAATCAGACAAAACCTCGTATTCGACTTTGTGCTTCTCGGAATCCTCAAGAGGAACATAGTATTTAGCGAGACGAGTCTTGCCTTGTCTGTTTTGCAGGAGTATAAATCGGATCTGCCAAATCAAACATCGTCAAAAACAGACATTAACCAAAAGTAAAAAGAAAATTGTTCAGAACATGATATCAGGCAGAAAGATAACCATTGTTAGAGAAATTAAAGATCGAACGATGAATTAACGAAGAAGTTTCACGAATTATTTTCAAGCAGCGTTAATCTGGAGAGGGATGGAGGTGTAGAAATGTTTGATTTTTCTCTGAATTTCTTTTGTCTTGAGAGGAAGGGAATCTCCAAGGTTGAATATGTCGAAGGAAAGGAGGAGAGTGAGATCTAGCGTGTAACAACCGTATACAGATAAATCGTGTGATACTTGAAGTTGAATTCTCTCTCGGCTGATGACTCGATATAGCATTTTTCTATTTTGATCTTTTGAATGCTGTGTGATTAATTTGCGGCTACTGTGATGTTCACACATAAGTTTGGTATGAGCATTTCACACTTACGTGAATGAGGCGAGCCTGTGTTCGCCGTTTCGCTATGTTTGTCAAACGAAACGCAGGCTGCAGTAAGCTTTTACACATTTTTATCTGGAAAAGATAAATTGTGTGTTTGGTAATACTTTGTAAATTTTTTTTAAAAAAAAATATTAAAATAATTTTTTTTAATTTTATCATCAATATATTAAATTCATAAAAAAAATTAAAAAAATTAATTCAATATTTTTTTAAATCAATTATACTTTTAAAATATATTCAACCGCCGGTTTTCAAACACGGTGACAGGCCAAGCATGATGCTGCTAATTTTCAAGATAAATTGGATGCGGGGAATCCATTTAGTACGCTACAGATTCAAGCTAGGTGGTTCTGATTGAACACTAATTGCAGAGACATAAATTACTTTCATGGCAATCAAGCGATTGGCTATCCTAATAATTATGGTCGTACTTTGGAGTTTGTAGCAGCCAAGAGAGCAGCTCCAATACCAGACCCGTCTTTTGAAAATGTTCTATGACTCTGTTTTTCGAAATTTCTAATCTCAGAAGCTCGGTAAAAGCATCTTGTAGGTATCTTCTGTAATGGGGGTGGTGCTCGTATAATCCACCGCGCGTCCCATGGATACTACAGTTCATTTACCAAATATGGTACCTTTGGAATCATCTTCCATCTTTTGCAGAATCCCTGCACTTGCCAATTAAGCGTCCACCTCTCTTTACAATGGCGTCGCAAACCTCTGATTAACACAATCCTCCTAGCATTTAAGCTGGGCTCGGCATGAACTTGAAATTTGGATTGAAGGAAATAGTGAATGATTGGAATAGCCGAGTTGAACAAGAAGATCCAAGTAATATAACTCCTTTTCAATATACATATCTCAGATGATATTGACTGGCAAGCATAAGTTCAAATATCCTGCAGAAATGCTGGACTACTTACTATTGACCTCTAGTGATTACTTTATTGTTCGTTGAACATCACTCCACTTGATTAATAGCGTCTGCGGTGTGTGTATATAGGAAAAGAATTCCTATCATCTATACTGTCTCCCACTGGAAAGCAAATTCCATATGTACACTCAATTTCGTCAAAAGGCTAAAGTCATAAGAGTAGCAGAACAGTAAAGATTACC
>Ga0325401_1002553_pt1 | contig 16251 bp, 7 predicted proteins | sample PopdelMetagenome_FD_205666 | JGI IMG/M metagenome (GOLD analysis project Ga0325401, IMG submission 205666) | Populus deltoides microbial communities from Bellville, Georgia, United States - Xylem-PdKOR-R2 | ecosystem: Host-associated > Plants > Phyllosphere > Stem > Wood/Secondary xylem | place...
TTGACGAGTTTACCTCGTGATTCGCTTGTCGTCGGTGCGGGCCGCCGTAGCCGCCCGCACCCTACCTTTTTGTCTTTTCCATTCACTCAAAGAACGTGCGTCCCACCCAATCGGTGAAACCGAACGAGTACCCGCGGGGTACTCAGTTATTTTAGCGGTAAGCTCCTCGTGCGGAGCTCGTTGCCGGAACCGTAGCGGCTTCCGTTGAAGCCCCTGGTTCGTTTTGGGAGTGCAAAGGTAATAACCTCTTTTTAATCCGCAAAATTATTTTACAGTCCTTTTTTTGTTGACCTGTGTTTGAGGCTGATAATTACGCTTCCGATTGAAACGGGGTGCAAACCTACAAATCGTTTTTTCGTTTGTCAAGAGATTCTAAAAAAAGTTTTTAGAATCTACTATGTTATGGTTTTCGAGAGCCGCTTGCGCTCGAATGGGCTGCAAAAGTAATATATGATTTTAAAGACGCAACACCTGGGTTGAATTTTTTATCAATAATTAAAAGTCTCTCTTCTATAAACTCATCAGTTAGTGTTAGAGGATACTTGTTGTCCATTACGAAAAGTCTTCTTTTGCGTGACAGATTTGCCATCTAGTCCGAAGTAAGTCCAAATACCCGTTTCCTTATTATTGCGAAAGGCGCCTATTATTTCAGCGGTGCCATCTTCCCGGAGTTGGCGAAAGGGGCCTAGCTTAGCTCCTTTCACATAGGTCGTTTCAGCCTTTAGCTTACCTGATGGATAGTAATCCTGGCCAAGTCCAGTGAGGCGCCCATTCTCATAGACGAGTCGGCTTTGAACCGTGCCGCCTGGATAATACGCGAGCTTCTCACCAGAAAGCTTACCTGCTACGTATGTTTCCTGGCTCTGGATCTGTTTGCTATTAGGATAAAAGCTGCGCCATGTGCTAGTGGGAAGGTTGTTCTTGAACTGCTGCTCCTCGTGAATACCACCTTCCGCGAAATAGGTGATGATCTTACGATCACGAGCTTGGTTGGAGTACTCTGTTTCACGCTCAACTTTGCCTGATTCAAAGAAATCTTGAGCTTGGCCAGTAAGTACGCCATTGCGGTACGTCATTTTGCTACGAATGACGCCACTTTCATAGTAAGCTTTTGCAGGACCATCCAAGTTGCTAGTGCCACCCGCAAGCGACGTGGCGCGTTTGGTAAGGTCGTCGGCTAAGGGGTTGGTGACGCTACGGCCAGTCAGAACTGACGCTACGTAATTGCCTTCTGTGCGAAGCTTGCCAGAAGCATAATAGCTACGATAACTGCCGTGACCGGCTTTGTCGGTGAGAATTTCGGTTTCTATCTTACCGTTATCGTAGTAAGTTTTGTATGCGCCAGCTAGCAACCCATTTCGGTAAACAGCTTCACTTTGAAGCTGGCCATTAGGATAAAATGTTTTGACAGGGCCATTAGCTTGGCCGTTTTGATAAGTGATTTCAACTTTGGGCTTACCCGAGGGATAAAGCTCACGAACAGCACCGGTAGGCTGACCTTTTGTTAGGGTGGTTTCTAGCTTCACTTCCCCATTGGGGTGGTAAGTGCGTAAAGTACCGGTAGGCTGGTCGTTTTCGTAAGAACCTTCCTGCGCTATTTTTCCCGTTTCGTAATAGGTTTTGAAGGGGCCTTGGCGGATACCTTGTTTATAGGTGACTTCAAGACGGCGCTGGCCACTCGGATGAAACTCTACATAGGCGCTATCGCGCTTGCCGCCTGCGTAACGAGTCTGCGCTTCTACTTTGCCGGAGCGGTAAAAACGTTTGTATGGTCCTTCCATTACTGTGTCAGCGCCAACCACAGCTGAGTAGGCTTCCCGGACGCTAGTGTTGGTAGAGTCACGGTAACTAACTAAGCGGCGTAGTTTCTGTGCTTGTGCAAATGAACAAAAGCAGGTAAGCGCAAGCAGTAAAGACAATCGTTTCATGTAAGGAAATACAGCAGGAAGCGAACAACTGGAACAGGAAAAAAACGGCCAAGCTAATGGATGCATTACCCTATCCGAAGAAAACAAAGCATTAGGTTCAGATTGATCAACCCAGCTAGGAACATGCCTAACGCAAAAATCACTCCTGCTAGTGCGGTGACCTACAGTTAACCTAGGTTGCTAACAAGCGAAAGGGCCCCGTTGCACACGCAACGGGGCCCTTTCGCTTGTTGATTCTTGCCTATGCAAACATACTCACAGCATCTTTGCTCGGTAGCGCCGTTTTACCGGTGAGGAACATATCTACTTTACGGGCTGCCTCACGGCCTTCCGAAATGGCCCAAACCACCAACGATTGGCCGCGACGCATATCACCTGCGGCAAACACTTTTTGTATGTTGGTTTGGAACGAGCCTTCGCGGGCTTTCACATTGCCTCGCTCGTCGAGTTCTACACCTAGCTGCTCGAGTAAACCTTCTCGTTGTGGGTGAAGAAAGCCCATCGCGAGGAATACACGCTGACAGGGTAGTTCGCGCTCTGATCCTTCTACTTCGGTGAACTTACCAGGGCGACCCATCAGGTCCGTTTCCCAAGAAACTTCGGCGATGCGCAACGCTTTAAGATTGCCGTTTTCGTCGCCAATAAACTCCTTGGTATTGATACCCCAGAACCGCTCGCAACCTTCTTCATGCGAGCTAGTGGTCTTGAGTACCATCGGGTAAGTAGGCCAAGGCATGTGTTGTGTGCGCTCTTTGGGCGGCTGGAACATCACCTCGAATTGGCGGACGCTTGCGGCTTTTTGGCGGTTGGAAGTACCAACGCAGTCAGAACCAGTGTCGCCACCGCCAATTACTACTACATCTTGATCCGTAACCAGGATGGGTTCTTGCGGAAATTCACGACCGCCAACGCGTTTGTTCTGTTGCTTTAGGAAATCCATGGCGAAGTGAATGCCTTTGAATTCCCGACCCGGAATCTTCAAGTCGCGGGGGATAGTGGAGCCGCCAGCCAATACTACTGCATCGAAGTCGCGGAGTAGTGTGGTCGCGGCAATGTCTTTGCCAACTTCCACGCCGCAACGGAACTCGATACCGTCTTCCTGCATGATTTGTAAACGGCGCTCAATTACCCATTTTTCCAACTTGAAATCAGGAATGCCATAGCGAAGCAGGCCACCGGGGACATCATCACGCTCAAACACCGTAACGCTGTGGCCTGCCTTATTGAGCTGAGCTGCTGTAGCTAAGCCGGCCGGCCCTGAGCCAATCACGGCCACCGTTTTGCCCGAACGCAGCAGGGGAGGAGCCGCTTTTACGTAACCTTTAGAGTACGCTATTTCAATAATGTGTTTCTCAATCTCCTCAATGGCTACGGGTGGACGGTTGATACCTAGCACACACGCCGCCTCGCAGGGAGCGGGGCAGATGCGGCCCGTGAACTCAGGAAAGTTGTTGGTGGAAGAGAGAATGTTGTACGCTTCCTCCCACTGCTCCTTATAAACCGCGTCGTTGAACTCTGGGATGATGTTGCCCAGTGGGCAACCTGAGTGACAAAACGGAATACCGCAGTTCATGCAGCGTGCCGCTTGGTGATTGAGTTCTGGCGTGGAGTACTTCCCTACGAACTCGTTGTAATTATTCACGCGCTCAACAACGGGCAGCTTAATGGGAAGCTCCCGGTCAAATTCTTTGAATCCTGTTACTTTTCCCATGGCTTAGCGAGCGGCTTGATACTGAGCTTGTTGAACAACTTTTTTGTACTCCGACGGAAACACTTTCACGAATTTGCCAGCCTCAGATGCCCAGTTGTTGATTAGGTAATCAGCAAGGCGGCTTTGGGTGAGGCGACGGTGCTTGTGCAGCAGCTTCTGGATGTGCGCTTCATCTTCTGAGTCTAGACCTTCCAACTCTACCATTTCGGGGTTGCAGTTGTCGGGGAAAGTGCCCTCTGGGTCGTAGATCCATGCAATACCTCCACTCATGCCGGCAGCGAAGTTGCGCCCCGTCTTCCCTAGGATCAGGGCCCGGCCACCGGTCATGTATTCGCAGCCGTGGTCACCTACGCCTTCCACTACCGCTACGGCGCCAGAGTTGCGCACGGCAAATCGCTCACCGGCTTGACCACGAACGTAGAGCTCACCGGAAGTAGCGCCGTAAAGAGCTACGTTACCGATGATGATGTTATCCTCGGGCACAAACTGACTTTCGGCGGCTGGATAGATAGCTAGCTCAGCACCCGATAGGCCTTTGCCGACATAATCATTCGCTTCGCCTTCTAGTTCAAACGACAGACCCTTGGTTGTAAAGGCGCCGAAGCTTTGCCCCGCAGAACCGTAGAATTTGAAGTTAACGGTGTTATCTGGTAAGCCAGCGCCGTGATACAGCTTCGTTACTTCATTAGAGAGCAGCGTACCAATGGTACGGTCGGTGTTCTTGACTTTGAAGGAGGCAAACACGGGGGTTTTCTCTTCAAGGGCTGAGCTAGCTTTGGCCAGTAAATCCCAGTCAAGCACTGCGTCCATGCCGTGGTCTTGGGTTTCGCTGTTGTATAGCGTGGCACCCGATGGGTTGGATACCGGAGCTAGTAAGCCAGAAAGGTCAAGTTGACGGGCCTTCCAGTGGTCAAGACCATCCTTCATTTTGAGGAACTGCGTACGGCCTACCATCTCATTCACAGAGCGGAAACCTAGGTCGGCCATGATTTCGCGCAGTTCTTCCGCCAAGAAGCGGAACAGGTTCACGATGTGCTCCGGCTGACCGCTGAAGAGCTTGCGCAACTCAGGATCTTGCGTCGCTACGCCAACGGGGCAGGTGTTCAAGTGACACTTACGCATCATGATACAACCGCCTGCTACGAGCGCCGCCGTGGCTACGCCCCATTCTTCGGCACCTAGCAGCGCCGCAATAGCTAGGTCGCGGCCAGTCTTGAGCTGTCCGTCGGCTTGCAACACTACGCGGCTGCGGAGCTTGTTGCGCACCAACGTTTGGTGCGCTTCGGCCAAACCTAGCTCCCAGGGTAAACCCGCGTGCTTGATCGAGCTGATGGGCGAAGCGCCCGTGCCGCCGTCGTAGCCAGCAATCAGGATGACGTCGGCATGGGCTTTTGCCACACCAGCGGCAATGGTGCCTACGCCGGCTTTCGACACAAGCTTCACGTTGATACGCGCCGCACGGTTCGCGTTTTTCAGGTCGAAGATGAGCTGAGCTAGGTCCTCGATAGAATAGATATCGTGGTGCGGGGGAGGCGAAATCAGGCCCACGCCGGGTGTGGAGTGACGCACCTTCGCAATCCACTCGTCTACTTTATGGCCGGGGAGCTGACCACCTTCGCCGGGCTTGGCACCCTGCGCCATCTTGATCTGTAGCTCGTCGGCGTTAGTCAAGTACTGTGCCGTCACGCCGAAGCGGGCCGAGGCAATCTGCTTGATGGCCGAACGCATAGAGTCGCCGTTAGGAAGCTTTTCGTAACGGAGCGGATCTTCGCCACCCTCACCCGTGTTGCTCTTACCGCCAATGCGGTTCATGGCAATAGCTAGGGTGCTGTGTGCTTCGTGTGAAATCGAGCCGAACGACATAGCGCCCGTAGCGAAGCGCTTCATGATGCTTTCAGCAGGTTCTACCTGATCCAGCGGGATACGCTCGCGGTGGTGCGCGAAATCGAGCAAGCCCCGAATAGTGAACATTTTGCTGCCCTGTTCATTGATCAAGGCCGCGTAGTTCTTGTACACCTCGTAGTTGCCCGTACGCGTCGCATTCTGGAGCAAGTGCACTGTCTGCGGGTTGAACAAGTGGGCCTCGCCACGTCGCTTCCACTGGTAAATACCGCCTTCGGGCAGCAAATGGGGCTCCGAGTCGCTATCAGCGAAGCCGTTGTTGTGCTTGTAAAGTGTTTCGCGGGCGATGCTGTCGAGGTCGAGACCACCGATGCGTGTAACTGCGCCCGTGAAATACCGGTCAACAACATCTTGCTGAATACCTAGGATTTCGAAGATCTGTGAGCCATGATACGACTGCAACGTGGAGATACCCATCTTCGAAAAGATCTTCAGCAAACCGTCGCACACGGCTTTGATGTAGTTCTTGTTCAGCTGCTTGATGTCGAGCGAGGTTTCCAACTTGCCCTCGTTCTTCATCGTGTACAAGCTAGCTAATGCTAGGTACGGGTTGATGGCGGTGGCACCGAAAGCCAGCAAGCAAGCGAAGTGATGAACTTCCCATACGTCGCCCGCTTCTACTACCAAGCCCACCGAACCACGATAACCTTTTTTAATCAGGTGGTGATGCACGGCCGATACAGCGAGCAGCGACGGGATAGGAGCGTGGCCTGAGTCAACGGCGCGGTCGGAGAGGATGAGCACTTCGAAACCGTCTTCCACAGCATCTTCAGCGTAGCGGCACAGGCGGTCGAGGCCATTCTTCAAAGAGCCGGGCTTGCCGTCAGCCTTGAAGTAGGTCTGCAACGTTTTGGCGTTGAACATGCCCGTATCGATGCTGCGCAGCTTTTCTAGTTCCAGGTTCGTCAGGATCGGTTGGCGTAGCGCTACGCAATGGCAGTGCATCTTGTCCTCGTCTAGGATGTTGCCGTTGTTGCCGATAAACGTCGCCAAACTCATCACCAGTCGTTCCCGGATCGGGTCGATGGGCGGGTTGGTAACCTGAGCAAAGAACTGCTTGAAGTAGCTAGAAAGGTGCTGCGGACGGTCGGACAGAATAGCTAGGGGCACGTCGGTACCCATGGAGCCGATTGGCTCTTTGCCATCCAGTGCCATTGGCTTGATGATGCACTCAATGTCTTCGCGGCTGTAGCCGAACACCTTATGGTAGCGGAATACAGACTCATTGGCTAGCTCTGTGAAAGCCACGCGTGGCTCAGGCAACTCTTCCAGGCGAATCTTGTAGTTTTCCAGCCACTGGCCGTAGGGTTGGCGCGTAGCTAGCTCCGTCTTGATTTCTTGGTCGGTGATGATCTTACCCGCCGTCGTATCAACCAAGAACATTTTGCCGGGCTGCAAACGGCCTTTCTCTACCACTGTCTTTTCATCAATAGCCAGTACGCCAGCTTCTGAAGCCACCAGTACCCGGCCGTCGTTGGTCACAACGTAGCGCAACGGACGCAAGCCATTGCGGTCGAGCATCGAGCCAATGATTTTACCATCAGTAAAGGTCAATGCCGCCGGGCCGTCCCAGGGCTCCATGAACGTAGCGTGAAACTCGTAGAAGGCTTTTTTGAGCGGGTCCATCTGCTCGTTGCCATCCCAAGCCTCTGGCACCAGCATCATCATTACGTGGGGCAACGAACGGCCCGAGTGCAACAGCACTTCAATGATGTTGTCGAGGCAAGCCGAGTCCGATTGGTTTGTGTCGATAACGGGCAGCAGCATATCCATCTCCTCTTTCGAGAAGTAAGGCGATGCATACGAACGCACACCCGCGTAGAACCAGTTGAGGTTGCCCGTCAAGGTGTTAATCTCACCGTTATGAGCTAGCATGCGGAAGGGCTGCGCTAGCTTCCACGATGGGAAGGTGTTGGTAGAGAAGCGCGAGTGAATCATGCCGAAGGCCGACGTCACGCGCTCATCTGAAAGATCGGGGAAGTAGCTGCGCACCTGGAAGGTGGTTAGCTGACCCTTATAAACAATAACTCGGCACGACAACGACGTGAAGTAGAAGTTGTCAGCTAACTGCTTATCGGAAGTTGCGTTTGCTGTTTTGGTGATGAAGCGGCGCAGAACGTACAGCTTACGCTCGAAATCCTCCGGCGTGCTGATGTGAGCGGGCCTAGCAATAAACACCTGCTCCATGTCCGGCTCAGCCGCTAGAGCCGTCTCGCCAATACCCGCGGGATTTACGGGCACCTTACGATAGCCTAGCACGGGTAGACCTAGCTTTTCAGCCGCTTGGCTGATGATGGCTCGACATTCCGCTTTGGCAGCAATCTTTTTAGGCATGAACACCATGCCCACACCATAGCAGCCTGGTTCGGGCAGACGGATGTTTAGGGCTAGGCATTCTTCTAGAAAGAATTCGTGGGGCACTTGCAACAAGAGGCCTGCTCCATCACCGGAGTCAGCATCGCAGCCACAAGCACCACGGTGCTCCATGTTTTCCAAAATCGTGAGGGCGTCGCCAATAATTTGGTGCGTGCGATGCCCATTGATTGTGGTAATAAATCCGGTTCCGCAGGAGTCATGTTCGAATTCCGAACGATACAAGCCTGGGAGTTCAGCGCTAGATGGCTTCATCGGTGTTGATTATGTCGTGGCGAGTAGAAAGACGCAATCAGATTGATTCGTGAATTGGGGAAATTACTGGCTAGGTCTCGAATCAAATTTTGTAAAAATAAATTCAATAGTTTAGAAAATTAGCAAAAAAGCCCGCTTTTTTCAAAAAAAAGCGGGCTTTTACACGATTATGCTGAATTTTTAGAGCTTTTCAAGCACAATACTGCTTGCTCCACCGCCACCGTTGCAAATTCCGGTGACGCCGATCTTTCCTCCTTCTTGGCGCAGCACATTCACGAGCGTAGTTACAATACGGGCCCCAGACGCCCCGAGGGGATGCCCTAGCGAAACAGCGCCACCGTACACATTAACCTTGGTTCCCTCCAAATTCAGGAGCTTATTGTTTGCTAGCGACACTACTGAAAAGGCCTCGTTGATTTCGTAGAAGTCGACATCCTTGGCTTCCAAGCCAGCATGCTTAAGTGCCTTCGGAATAGCAAGTGAAGGAGACGTTGTAAACCATTCAGGAGCTTGCTCGGCATCGGCAAAGCCTAAGATTTTGGCGAGTGGGGTAACACCTAGCTCTTCCGCTTTTTCCTTGCTCATGAGCAGAACTGCCGCCGCACCGTCATTCAGGGTAGAGGCATTGGCCGCCGTAACGGTGCCTCCTTCCTTTAAGAACGCTGGCTTTAAGCCCGGCACTTTTGCAAAGTCAACTTTGAGGTACTCTTCGTCGTCTTCAACGACAACGGTCTTACCGCGACTTTCAATGGTGACGGGCACAATCTCGTCCTTCTTCTTCCCAGCTTGCGCTGCTTGGGCACTACGCCGGTACGATTCTATGGCAAACTCATCTTGCTGTTCGCGGGTGAAGCCTAGCTCTTTGGCCGTGTTTTCGGCGGCATTACCCATGGCATAGTCGTGGTAGGGGTCCCAGAGGCCATCTTTCATTAAGCCATCAATCATCTGGCCGTGGCCGTACTTGGCGCCGAAACGAGCTTTATCAAGGTAGTAGGGAACATTAGACATGCTTTCCATACCGCCAGCCAGCACTACATCAGCCTGCCCGAGCATAATGGCTTGGGCGGCAAACATGATGGCCTTCGAGCCAGAAGCACACACTTTATTAACCGTAGTGCACTCTACCGTATCAGGAAGGCCGGCCTTGCGAGCAGCTTGACGGGCAGGCGCCTGGCCTAGATTGGCCGAAATAACATTGCCCATGATAACTTGCTGTACTTCGTTAGGGGCAACGCCGGCTTTTTCGAGGGCACCTTTGAGCGCAATACCGCCTAGCTCGGTGGCCGACAAGGAGGATAACGCACCTCCGAAACTGCCAATTGGCGTGCGGACGGCTGCTATTACATATACTTCTTTGGTTTGCATAGTGAAGGGTGGGAGACTAGTAGGAGGTGGGTGGAAAAAGATGATAAAAAGTGGAGGCATTGACGCCCCGATTGTGCTAGCAGCATCACGAAAAACTAATCAATTTAATTGATCAGAATGCCTCGCCTTGGGTGAGTTGGCTAGGTAATTAGCGTAGGGTGCTACTTACTATATAAGTGTTAAGCAACGCAAGTGTTTCCGAGAATAGGCTGGAATCAGCGCTACCAAGTGGGTTGGCCTGGCGCCGGTTTGCTGGTTGGTTTGTGCGGAATCTGTTGCAGGTATTGCTGTTCGGCAGCACTGAGGGCTTCTAGAAGCTGCCTAGCTTGACCAGTGCTCAAGTTCATCTGCTCAAGACGGGCCCGCTGAGTTTGCAGTTGTGCTGCGTCAAGCGTGGCTGGGTCAGTGCCAGCGCGGTGGCGGGCCGAGGCAGAGCCTTCCGCGTCTGCGTCGAGGCCGCGAGAGGCACCAGGCTCAGTCCCGCTCGCTACGTTGCGCCGCGTGCCTACGCCAGGTTGAAAACCACCCTGCGCCGTAGAGCCTTCTGTAGTGCTGCGCTGGCTAGGGTCACGCTGGCCATTGGGGTCTTGCTTGGCCTGTGACTCGTTGCGCGGATCGTCTGGTTGCGTAGGGTCGTTGAGTTGGCCTTGTCGCTGTTCGCCGGCTTGTGTACCTGCTTGTGGCTGACTATTGGAGTCCTCAGAAGATTGCGGTTGCTTCGGCTGACGCGCTGAAGCAGGTGGGGGAATACGAGGAGAATGGCCTGGCTTAGCTAGGTAGCTACTGAGTAGTTCGTAATTATAGCGGGCCGTAGAACTGCCCGGGTTAGTGAGTAGTGCCTGTCGTAGCAGGCTAACGGCTTGTGCATATTCTCCTTGTTGGGCCCGTAGAATAGCTAGCTGCTGTTGCGCCGTACCGCGTATCGGGCGCGACCGACTAGTGAGCAGGCGGCCATAGTACGTTTGAGCCTCAGCGGGCCGCCCGGCGCGGGCACATGCCTGAGCTAGGTTCAGCACCAATGCTTCTTGCTTCCCCCCATACTTCTCGACGGCCTGTTGATAGAAGTCGGCGGCGGCGGCAAAGTTGCCGCGTGCATAGTGTGCCGCCGCTTGCTGCGCCGCCGCGTTCCGGTCACGAATGCGCGTGAGGCCGCCCCAGCTTCCTAGTACTAGTAGCAAAGTGACAAGGACAAGTTTCACGGCCGAATTACTCTAACAGTCAGCAACACATCTAAAACTAGCAAAGCCAGCGCTAAGGCCAACGGATAGCGGTAACGGTTGTCGGCAACCGACACGGTGCGTACCTGCTCGGCCTGGCCTTCTACGCGGTTTAATGCATTGACCAACAAGGGAAATTCGTTACGACGGTCTGTGAGTTCAAAATATTGGCCTCCTGTCTGGGCTGCTAAGCGGCGCAAGGGAGTAGGAGTTAGGCGAGTCACTACTTCGCGCCCCTTATTGTCACGCAGGAAGCGTCCATCAGCGCGCGGCAAACGGGTACCCTCCACCGTACCTACCCCCATGGTAAAAAGACGGGCCCCCGAACGGGTCAGTACTCGGACTGTGGGCTCCAAATTCTCGCCAAAATCTTCGCCATCAGTCACGAGTACCAGCACCGTTGCACGAGGCGGGGCGCCATTGGCGGGCGGAGTTGTCCGCAATCGAGTAAGCACTAATTCGAGCGGAGCTGTAAGGTTGGTGCTGCCCGCCGTGATTAGGCTCGTTTGTAGCGTATTGACAAATAGATGCAGCGCGTTTTGGTCGTACGTGAGCGGACATTGCACGTACGCTTCCGAGCTAAAGACAATGAGCCCCATCCGATCAGCTTGGAATCGGCTGATAAGCGTGCTCAGCTCGGCTTGTACTTTTTGCAAACGCGTAGGCGCTACATCGGGCGCATCCATGGAGTGCGACAAATCCACCAACAGCCAAACGTCTTTCCCTGCTGTGCGGATGGGCTGTTGTGTGACGCCGTAAGCCGGACCTAGCAAGGCTACAAGCAGAAGGGTAAAAGCGAAGCCACGTAGCACTAACTTCCAACCTAGTCGCCACCCACGTTGCCCAAGTGGAGCGGCCAAGCGCCACGTCCGGACCGCATACCCTAGGTAAAGTACCCCAAATATATTAATAGCCGTTAGCTCAGGCCAGGAAAGCGTATATGCCCAATTCAAGAGATTCGATGGATTCAATGAGCAGCCAAAAGTAAAAATGAATGATTGAGCGTAAATTTTTTTGTGGCGTAACTACTCAGTTAATCAGCCACTCTGTTGCTGCTGCGCAAAGATGTTGAAAGATAATTTTTATTGCAGGGTTTGTTTTTCCATTCTAGTTGTATATTTGCGCACTCTTCGGACGGAAGAGACCATCTGAAGGAGAGATGGGTGAGTGGCTGAAACCAGTAGTTTGCTAAACTGCCGTAGCTCTAAAGGCTACCGGGGGTTCGAATCCCCCTCTCTCCGCGTTTGAAATGTTGAGTGTTAGATCTTGACTGATCAGCTAAGATCTAACACTCAAAATGTAACATTCAACATTCAATACCTTTTCGGGGTGTAGCGTAGCCCGGTATCGCGCCTGCTTTGGGAGCAGGAGGTCGTAGGTTCGAATCCTGCCACCCCGACATTTTTACACATTGCCCCGGTCGCCGGGCCGGATTTTTCTTCCGACCCCGTAGCTCAGTTGGATAGAGCAGCTGCCTTCTAAGCAGCCGGTCATTGGTTCGAATCCAATCGGGGCCACGTTCAGAATAAGCCACTTAGCTTGCTAGGTGGCTTTTTTGTTTGCCCAACATTTGCTGATAAACCAAGCTGCCCCGCCAACTCACCTAGGTAAGTTGGCGGGGCAGCTTGGTGAACAGGAAAGTTATTCTTTCTTCAGAAGGCGTACGTAATACACGCCGCCAGCCGTAGAGCCGGGTTCTGCAGCGAACTTCACCGTAACTACGTCCGACGACGCTAGCAGGGGAGTGGGAAGTTCGTAATCCACATCAACAAATTTGTCGCCGGCGGTACCAGGCAGCTGTTCTTGTTTGAGCAGCTTATTGTTGATCAAAATGCGGAAGCGGCGGTCTGGGTCGGCACCATAGTAGGTGACGCGTAGCGTGCGGGCACCAGGACCACGTTTGCGAAGGTTGTAGCTGAACCAACCTTTAGCGTGGCGCCAATGCCGGTCCTTGAATACGCCCGCTTCGGTCTGCTCGCCTTGAAAGCCGTGGTCCGACTCGGGTTGTTGTTCGCCTGTTGCTACCTGATCCACCGTTAGGCTCTCTAAAGCTAGCTTTTCCTTTTCCTTCTGTTGTAGTGCTTGAGTGCGAGCTGCTAATTCTGTAGGCGTAGCAACGGGCCAGTAAATCATATAGCGAGCATCGTGAATCTTGTAAAAAGGAACAAGTTCGACGCCTCGAAACTGATCCGACTGAATGAGACTGGCCGCCGTAAAAGTGAGAGGCTTACCCGCGACAGGCTTAATTTGCTGAGCTAGGTTCTGCAAGTCGGTGGAAACTAGTACTGGCGCCTGATCGAGAGGGTAGGCCGGACCATGGGCAACGTGCCCCATCCGACTGCCGTCCGCCCGCAAGTCGACCAGATCGGTCGTGTCGGTGGCGGCTGCCAGCACAAGCGGGCCATGCACAAACGAAACCCAAGGCGAATGGTCGGGCAAGTACTCTGTTTTGGTTTCCATGGGCAACGTCAGCGTAATAACGTCCCCTGACTTCCACTTGCGATTAACGGCGATATAGCCTGGCGTGTTTGAGTCAGTAGCCACCGCTTGGCCATTTACCAATATAGTGCCTGCACCAGATTTAAGCCAGCTAGGTTGCCGGATATGCACCGCAAACCGCCGCGACTTCTTGAGTTGAAGTGTTAGGGTAGAGGACTCTGCATAAGGGAATTGAGTGGATTGCGTTAACGTCATCCCTGCTTCGGGCCACGATAGGCGCGACGGAATAAAGAGGTTCACGAATAGATTCTGCGCATCGTGCGCGTAAATCAACTCGCCATACTTACCGTGGTTTTCCAGCCCCGAGCCTACGCAGCACCAAAAACTTTCCTGTGGCTGCGAGTAAACGCGGTAATGACGCGGCCGCATTGGCGTGAAATACACAAAGCCGCCATTGGGATGCTGGGAGGAGAGTATATGATTGTAGAGAGCTCGCTCATAGTAATCGATGTAGCGAGTTGATTTACTGGTGAGGTACAACTGCTTCGAAAGCTTTAGCATGTTATACGTGTTACACGTTTCGGGGCCTTCGCGACCCTCCAGCATGGACGTGAAGTTGCGTGAAGGGTGAAAATGCTCGCTCACGCTGTTACCACCAATTGAAACGGTGCGATGGTCAACCACGGTTTCCCAGAAGAAAGCTGCCGCTTTCGACCACTCCGGGTTAGCCGTTAACTCTGCAATTCGCTCGTAACCAATTACCTTGGGAATCTGGGTGTTGGCGTGTAGGCCATTGAGCTCGTCTTTGCCTGCTAGTAGAGGTGTAAGAATAGCGCGGTGCGAAAACCTGCGTGCCAGCGTCAGATAAGTAGTATCGCCGGTAATGGCCGCCACGTCGGCTAGCACTTCGTTCATGCCCCCGTGTTCACTGCGTAGCATGTCCTGCATCTGCGCATCGGTGAGGGATGCGGTTAGCGCTTGGGCCCAATCGGCTAGCTGCACCAACATGCCCTTGGCTTTGGCATTGCCGCCAAACAAATACGCATCCCGCAGGCCCGCATACGTTTTGTGAATATTATACCACGGCACCCACTTCTTATTCAAGGAGAAGCTACCAGCGTCAATAGTACCAGCTTTTATCTGTTGCCACATTTGCTTCCCACCGGGCGTACCACCTAGGTAACCGCCGCCGTTGCGCTGCTGACAGAGAGCTAGCTCATCGACCATGTAGTCGAGGCGCCGTTTTGCTTCTTTGTTGCCAGTAGCTGCATACATGTAGGCCAAGGCCGATAAGTAATGGCCCCCAATGTGACCATCTAGGCCTGTATTCTCCCAGTTGCCGTAGCTATCCGCCTTAGTCGGTAAGCCAGCTTCCCGATGGTAAGGCGCAAGTAGTCGGTCGGGGCTGAGCGTTAAGATGTAGGCTAGGTCAGTTTGCTGGGCCGCTTGAAAAGGACTTTCCGCAAGTTGGATGTTGGCCAAAGGAAAGCTTTGCAGGGGCGGCGTTGACTGGCTAAAGCTGTACGTTGCGCTTAGGAGCAGCAACCCAATAGTGCATAAGCGCTTTCGCATGCTGGTGTAGGTAGAAAAGTTACTTCTGTAATGCAGAGGAATGTTGCCGCGTTCATTATGCTAGCGCCGCAAACCTTATTTTCAAATCTACACAAACGATTGTTAAAGCCACAAATAAGCACAGAATGTTGCTAAGCAAGAAGATAAAAGCTTGTTGTCAACAGCAGGGTCGATTTTCTGCAACAGGTTGTGTTAGCTTAGCAAGCACAGGTAACAAAAGCGCAGTAAGAACGAAAGCGAGCAGCCAGACATATAATTGAACCAGTAGGCTTGCAGTGCGAGGACAAGCAAAAGGGCAACGACATAAGGACACTGAGATGCCTTACGTCGTTGCCCAAAGAGTATTTAAGCTAGCGTAGCGCTAAGCTTTTACCATTCTAACAAAGGTTGCTTAGAGACTTTGGCGGGTGCCTTGCGCGTGGCCCGAACCGTGCGAGACTTCATTGTCTTGCTCGCGGGTCGTGGTCTGCTAACAGCCTTTTTGCTCACCGTTTTCTTCTTCGTGGTCGCAGGCTTGCGCTTGCTAGGTGCGGCTGGTATGGAGGTGGGTTCAACACCGTATTTTGCTTGGGCAGCGTTAGCATCGCCGGTTAGAAACAGGTCAAACTCTACACGGCGGTTGCGGGCGCGGCCAGTCTCCGTAGTATTGGGTGCCAGCGGGTACTTGGGCCCGTAGCCACGCCACTCAACGCGCTTATCGGCAATGCCGTGGTCGAGGAGGTAGCGACGGGCCGAAGCAGCTCGGTCGCGGGAGAGACGCAGGTTGAAGGCAGCCGGACCTTGGCTATCGGTATGCCCAGCAATGCTCAGTGAGTAATCAGGATACTGGTTTAGGATGTGAACAATCGTATCGAGGGTAGGATAGGAAGCCGGAAGCAGCACAGCATTGTTCCGCTCGAAGCCAATAAGCTTAGTCGCCTCACGTAAGCGCTGACGAGTTGCGGCCTGAATTTCGGGGCATCCATGGTTGGCCGCGGAGCCAGCACGATCGGGGCAGCGGTCTTCCGTGTTGGGCACTCCATCGCCATCGGTATCGGTGCTGGTACCAGGCTTAGCGCCAATAGTTTTTGCAACGGAGTCGGGGGCAACTGCCGATACGGGGCACCCGTGAGCATCAACTTCTGCGCCGGCTGGTGTATCGGGGCAAGTGTCATCAGCGTCGCTGATGCCGTCGTGGTCAGTATCTGGGCAGCCGTGTAGCTCTGGAACGCCCGCCACATCGGGGCAGGCATCATCTACATCATCAATCCCATCGTTGTCCTTATCCGGACAGCCGTGAACTTCGGCTTTGCCCGGAATAGAAGGGCACTGGTCTTGGTAATTAGGTACCCCATCTTTATCGTCGTCAAGGGGGCAACCGTGCTCGTCCACTTCGATATCGGCGGGCGTTTTCGGGCACTGATCTAGGCGGTCAGGTACGCCGTCCTCGTCCTCGTCAGGGGACTGACCTAGGTTAAACGTCAGGCCGACGGTGTGTTGCAAAAACCGA